>Ga0214921_10000179_pt1 | contig 124907 bp, 118 predicted proteins | sample LL1505_MetaG_FD_177992 | JGI IMG/M metagenome (GOLD analysis project Ga0214921, IMG submission 177992) | Freshwater microbial communities from Lake Lanier, Atlanta, Georgia, United States - LL-1505 | ecosystem: Environmental > Aquatic > Freshwater > Lake | place: USA: Georgia | collected... | reverse complement strand
ATCGCCAGCTCGAACTCAACCAAGGCTTGTTGCAATAAGCTTGCAATCGAGGATTCAGTTTTGCCGGACCGGGATAAGAATTTCGTTGCGCCGGTTAAAGGGCAGGGTGAAGGGATCGTTATAACGGGCAATTTGCGGGCCCCCAAGTGCTGTCCAGGCTTTGGCCTGAATCCACTGCCTTAACTGCGCACTGCGATCTTCGATGGCTGACTGGGTGGTAAACCCTGAAAAGCGAATCACCGCATAGAGCCCTTCTTCGACTTCCCGAAGGCGCACAGCGCTGTTGTTGGGCTTGGGCAAAGACTGCAATCGGTAGCTCGAAGGCATCACAAAATGCATGCGCCACTGCTCTCCTTGGGCGCTTGCATTGGGCTCGACCGTGACGGGGGCAGTCATTGCAATTTTTTCAGAACGATCCGGTTGTTGAACCGATTGGTTGTTACCGAAAATATAATCGGCAATCAGTCTGAAGCCACGGCGTGATGCCTCGTCAAAACTTCCCTCGACCTGTACTTCGGCGACGGTAAAGGGCGCGTAAGCCCGAAGCTCCATGCGATCTTCTTGCAACAAGAGCTTGTAGCGAGGCTCTTCGATAGCCATCGCTAACCCTGAGGCAATCGCCAGTGCAATCGCGAGTGCAATCGCAACACCAGCTTTAAGCCAGCGCAAGCAGTTTTTGGGCCAATGCGGTCCACATGCGAATCGATGCAGGGAGTAAATCGTCATTGAAGTCATATCCTGGGTGATGGACCATGCAACTGCCAGGCGAATCGCCATTTCCCATCAGGAAGTAACAACCCGGCCTGACTTCCAGCATGCTGGCAAAGTCTTCACTGCCGGCAATGGCGGCAGTTTGCCCGTCGACCATGTCATCGCCAAAGCATTCCCGGGCAACTTGCTCGACCAATGCAGCGCTTGCCGGGTGATTCACCAGAACCGGGTAGCCCCTGCGGTAATCGACGCTTGCGCTGCAGCCGAAACTCTCGCACTGCAGTTCGATCAAACGCCTGATCCGGCTTTCAAGCAAGTCACGGGTTGTTGGATCGAGCGCCCGCACGCTCAGTTCAAGCCTGGCTTGCTGCGGAATGACGTTGTGGGTGCCTCTTTCGCCGGCAATCAGTTTGCCTATCGAAATCACCGCATTGGCAAATGGATCGACATTACGCGACACAATGCTTTGCAGGGCCATGACCACGGAAGCGGCTGCAACGGTCGGGTCGACACTGCGGTGCGGGAATGCAGCATGGCCGCCCTTGCCTTCAATCAAGACGTCAACCCGATCGCTCGAGGCCATCATGGGTCCCGGTCGCAAGTGCACTTTTCCAAGCCCCAGAGTCGGTGCATTGTGCATCCCGAAAATTTGTTCACAGGGAAAACGCTCAAAGAGGCCATCCCTGACCATGGCCATCGCCCCCCCGCCGTCCTGTCCGTTTTCCTCAGCAGGCTGAAAGATCAAATGCAAGCGTCCATGCCAGTTCTCGCAGGCAGCTTGCGCCTTGCGTTGGGCGATCAAACGCGCAGCGCCTAAAAGACTGGCGGTATGGCCGTCGTGGCCACAGGCATGCATGAACCCGGCGCGTCGGCTTGCATAGGCCTTGCCCGTTTGCTCTTGGATCGGCAACGCGTCCATGTCGGCACGAAAGCCAAAACCCGGGCCGAGATCGGCGGGGTCCTTCGCCTTCGCTACAAAGTGCATTACTGCGACCACGCCGGTGCGGCCAACGCCCTCATGGACCTCATAACCCCACATCCGCAGCATGCTTGCCACGATGGCTGAGGTGCGGTGTTCTTCAAAGGCAAGTTCAGGCTGCTGATGAATATCCTGTCTGAGCAGGCGAGCCAAATAAGCGCTTTGTGCGATCTCATCGGCTGGCTGGTCTGAGGCAGGCTTGAATAAGCTCAGCGCTTTGCCGCTTCGAATCGAATCAATCAGCTCAAGCGCTGCGGGATCAAGCGCGGTATTGATAGCCATGTGCACTCCGGGAACTTTACAGTACGAATAACGCTATTGTCTCAGCTGCGGCACTTTCCGGAAACAGCCTCGCAAGTCACGCAAAGGATCCTCTATGCACTTTCGCTCTCAAGCTCTCACGCGCACCGCTTTGATTGCGGTTTCAGCCAAGCTTTTGATTGGCACAAGCCTCGCTCAGCCATTACCCGTTGCTCCGATGCCAGCGGCCGACACGCAGGCTCGGCATCAGGCGATGCGGTGGATGCACCAGCGCATGATGGATCCGGTGCGGCGCACGCAAAACCGTCTTGACCGGCTTGGCCAGGATCTTCACCTTAAAGCGGATCAGCAGGCTTCATGGGACGCTTTGCGCGAGCACCTGATGCTTCGGGCCCAGGTTTTAGCCGAGCAAATCAAGACGAGGCGCGCTGCGACGGCTTTAGGCTATGCAGGGCAGAGCGGCGCGAGCGAGCAAGCGCAACAAGCACAGCCGCAACAGCAGCTCCAGCAAAGGCCTCAGGATCAGCACCGGGACCAGGCTTTGAAACTGAGCCCGGATCAGGCGCTTGAGCAGCGTGCTTCGCGCTTGCGTGAACAGGCCAAACAACTCGAGCAGACCGCCGGGCTCGTCCGCGCCTTGTATGAGAAGTTATCGCCTGAGCAGCGCACCATCATGCGGCTGCACCGCGAGCTGGGCGCTGATCGTATGAGGGTCTGGCGGGGGATGCGCCCGGCCGTGCCAGCGATGCCAGGATTCGCACCTGAACGCATGAAACGTGGCGAAATTGAGATCGATCAACAGCTTGCCTTCGCGGAATTGCCCCATGCTGGAGCGCTGATGGCCATGTTTGAGACCTTTCAAGCGCTTGATGTCGACGAGCCTTTTGATGAAGCCTTATCCTTGATGCCTTGAGCCTTGGGTGGCGCAGCATTGGCTGCGCCAGGCTATCGCGGCAAAAAGGGGAGCAATCGGCTATGGTCCGCATCGGTGACAGCTTGAAGGGTCAGCGGGTTTTGATTACCCAGTCGAAAGCGTTCATGGGCCCGGCTCTTTGCGAATGCTTCGAAAATCACGGGGCAAGGGTCATTGCCGACAACACCAACCCGCAAGATGCGCCTGCGTTTGCAGCGATGGCCGAGGCGGTGGTTGCGCAAGGCCCAATCGATGCGGTGATTGCGAATCTGGCCCTTCCCTCACCGCAAACCCGCTGTCATCAGGTGTCAGATGAGGAGTGGCGCTCGGTGTTTGCGGCCCTGGTTGATCCATTGCCAGGGATTGCGCGAGGCTTTTTTCCTTCGATGATTGCGCGAAAGCAGGGCAAGCTTTTGGTCATGGGCAGTGCAACAGCCCTGCGCGGTCAACGCAATGTTTCAAGCTATGCCGCGGCGCGCGGCGCGCAACTAGCCTGGGTGCGTGCAGTCGGCGTTGAGATGGCTATGCATCAAGTCCACGTCAATTTGATCGCTCAAAACTTTGTTGAAAATCCGACCTACTATCCGCCTGAGGTTCAAGCCCTTGAGGCGTTCCAGGAAAGATTAAAACGTGAGGTCCCACTTGGTCGGCTTGCGACGCCGCAAGAAGACGCCTTGTTCGCCGTTTTCCTGGTCTCGCGCGAAGTCAATTTTTTCGCAGGTCAGGCATTTCCCTTTGCCGGAGGTTGGGTTTAAGCTCGGTCTATCCACGCGAAACAAGGAGATCGCAGCATGCCAAGACCAAATAACCCAAAGATCAGCGCAAACCCTCAGCGACACGCAACCCGATCGCTGATCCGGGGTCTGGCCGCAGGTCTGCTGGCATCAGGGTTGGCATGGGGTTTGGTCGGGACCCAGGCCATGGCGCAGTCAGCCAGTGCCTGGCCCGGTGGTAAGCCGATTCGCCTGATTTCTCCCTTTCCCCCGGGTGGCACCACAGACCAGCTTGCCCGTCTTGTCGCTCAACCGCTGTCTCAGGCTCTGGGCACGCAGGTACTGGTGGAGAATCGTGCAGGGGGCAATGGTTCGATCGGCACGCTTGCTGCTGCCAAAGCACCGCCCGATGGTCATACCTTCGTTTTTGTCTTCGATACGCATGCGACCAACCCGAGCCTGATTCCCAATATCGCTTACGACACCCGCAACGATCTCACGCCGGTGATGTTGATTGCCACCGGCGCGATGGTAATTGTTGCGCACAAGTCCCAGCCCCAGCGCAGCTTTTCCGAGCTTGTGAAGTCAGCCAAATCATCAGCCGGTGGTCTCAATTATGGAACGATTGGCACCGGCAGCCTTGCGCAGTTGGCGATGACGACCCTTGCCTCACAAATGAAGTTCCCGATGCAGCATGTGCCCTACAAGGGCGGTGGACCCCTTGCTCAGGACGCGATTGCTGGCCATGTTCCGTTCGCGATGGCAACCACGGCACTTTTCTCAACGCATATCAAGGCGGGAACCTTGTTTCCGCTGGCTGTGACTTCGGCTAAACGCGATCCGGTTTTGCCCGATGTTCCGACCATCGCTGAGCAGGGCTTGCCTGGCTTTGAAGCCCTGGCCTGGTGGGGTGTTTTTGCGCCAGCAAAAACACCGCCTGAAGTGGTTGCACGCGTCAACAAGGAACTGGCCAAGATTCTTTCGGATCCCGCGGCCAAGGAACGGCTCAGCAGCCAGGGTATGAATTTGAGCCTTTCCTCACCGGAAGTACTCGGCAAGTTTCTCGATGAGCAAATCAACCGCTGGGCCAAAGTCATCAAGGAGCATGGCATCACTGCCGGAAGCTAAGCTCAGCTTGCCTTGCTTCGAATCCGGAGCAAGCGTTCAACACAAGGCGCTTCATCCGAAGCGCCCATCACAAGGCGCTCAAAGTCATTGCGAGACAGGGTTCAAGTTAAATCAAGTGCTACATGTTTTTGGTACGCAGCGCGCTTGAGCATGCGCTGATAGTAGTCCTCCATGGCGGGCAGGACCGCATGCTCGATCGGTAGCTTGAGCCATCGGTGAACAAAGGCGGCACAGGGCACATCGGCAAGGGTGAAATGATCACCGTGCATGAAACCGCCTTTTGCGACCGCCTCATTGATGATCCGCATGCAGCGCTCGGATTCGACGATGGCTGAGGTAATGGTGTCGGCGTTGCGTTTTTCAGGTGGGGTGCGGATCAATTGCCAGAACAAAGGCGTCATGCCCTGGCTGATGCTGAACGAAGCCCAATCCATCCAACGTTCCACGAAAAAACGTTGTTGCAAATCGGCTGGCAACAAGTCCTCGCGCTGATGTTTCGCCGCCAGGTAGCGGCAAATCACATTGGACTCAAAAAGCACCGTGCCATGGTCATCGATTGTTGGCACGCGCCGATTCGGGTTCATCGCTGCGTATTCGGGGGTGTTTACAAGCCCGTAGTGCAAGCCTGCGTCGATTTGTTCAACCGGCAGGTTCAGCTCGTCGCAAATCCAGAGCACTTTCATCACATTGATGGAATTGCGTCGTCCCCAGACCTTTAACATCATCAACTCCTGATGCGCTGCAAGGCTGCTGCGCCTGCAAAAAAAGCCCGATCGCCCAGCTGATCCTCTAGCCGCAGTAATTCGTTCCACTTCACCATACGTTCTCCACGTGAGAACGAACCGACTTTGAGTTGTGGCACGCCCCAGGCGATTGCAAGATGCACAATGCTGTGATCTTCGGTTTCGCCGGAACGCGCTGAAACAATGCCCTGGTAGCCGACATCCTGGGCAATTTGCCAAGCTTGGCATGTTTCGCTCAGGGTTCCGCGTTGATTGGGTTTGAGCAAGACCGCATTGGCTGCGCCCTGCCTTGCCGCCTCGCGGATGCGTTGGGCGCTGGTCACCAGAAAATCGTCGCCGACGATTTGCAGCTTGTGGCCCAAAGCCTTTGTGATCGCGATAAAGCCTTCGCTGTCATCCTCAGCCAAGGGGTCTTCAATTGAGGCGATCGGATAGCGCGCGTGCCAGCCGGCGAACATCGCGATCATGTCCTGCGCGCTGAGCGCACGCTGCTCAAGCGCAAGCTGATAAGCACCCTTGGAAAACAATTGGCTTGCTGCAATATCAAGCGCAAACCACACCTCCTCGCCAGGCTTCAGACCCGCCAATTCAACACTTTCCATCAGGCAATCAAGCGCATCTTCGTTGCGCTTGAAATCAGGCCACCATCCGCCTTCATCAGCAACGCCATAACTCGCCCGCCGCTTGCGCATCACCTCGCCGGCCGCCCGGTACACGCGAGCGGTCCAGGTCAGAGCCTCCCCAACCGTAGAGGCAGCAGGGCAGGTCACCATCAAATCCTGCACATCGATGCGCTTTGCGGCATGCGCACCACCGCCAAAGATTTGAATCTGGGGCAGCGGCAGCCGCCAGCCAGCCTTGAACGCCTGCTCGCTTTGCGCCGCGGGCAATTGAGCGGCCAGGTGTTCGTACAAAGCGATAGCTTTGGACTGCGCAGCCGCTTTGGCGCAGGCAAGCGACACAGCCAGCGTGGTGTTTGCGCCAAGCTTGGCCTTGTTCGGATGCGGATCGATGTCGATCAAGCACTGGTCGATCTGCGATTGTTGATCGGCCTGCTGTCCGATGAGCATCGGCCGGATAAGCGCATCACATTGCCTGATCGCCGTTTGCACATCCAAGCCACCCAAGAAGGGATCGTCATCGCCATCGCGAAGTTCCAAGGCTTCATGCCTGCCGGTGGACGCCCCTGCGGGGGCCTGCCCCAGTCCTAGACTGCCGTCGGCAAGTTGAACCTGCGCTTCAATCGTTGGCCTACCTCGGCTGTCCCAAATGCGACGTGCGCGAAGTTCAGTGATCGTCGTTTGTTGCATCGCTTTCCCGCTTGCTTAGCCATTGTTCGTTGATCGCTTCAAGATCGAGCTTAGCAGCCAGCGCTGCCCGCGCCTGATGTCGGACGAAGGCCTTTTGCGCATCGCATTGAATGTACTCAACTGGCGACTTGCCATCGATACGCGCCAAGCTCAAGGCCGGCAACAAGTCGGCTGCACGGCGCTCCAGCGCATGCTGATCCTCCCATGCGCCGTAGCGCGCAACGCCCTCACGATAGCCTTCAAGAAAGCTGTGAAAACTCTCGTGATAAAGCCCGCTCAGCGAAGCGACCCAGACCCGCTTGAGCAGCAGATGATTGAGGCAAAAGGCCATATCGAATGCGGGGTCGCCCCAGCAGGCGCATTCGGCGTCTAAAAACATCGGTCCCCTTGGGCTGATGAGCAGATTTTTCGGACTGACGTCGCCGTGAATCAGGCATTTTTTCGTGCGGGCGCAGCGCTGTGCCAGTGCGCTTAACCGATCCAACAGATCCGGATGCCTGATCGCTGTGGCAAGCAAATAGGGCTCAAGCCGAATCGTATGAAAGTGCGCCATGTGGTCGAACCTGGCAAGTAAGGCTGGATCTTTTGCCGAAACCGCGTGAATATGGGCCAGTCGAAAACCGACTGCCTTAGCCTGTTCGGCGGTACTCTGTCCTTCGAAAAGTAGGCTTTTCCACAAGCGATAATCCGACGCCGGCAAATAAGGCATCAAGAGCATGCCGCGATCGACGTCGTTGGCCAAACAGCCCGGGGCGTAGCTCGGGTCAAGCTGATGAACATAGCGTAACCAGTCGGCCTCATAAGCATTTCGAACCAGCGGCGCTTCCCAAGTCGCCTCGACCTTGAGTCGGGGGAGGGCGCGCTTCACACAATAAGCGCGACCCTGGTATTCAAACTGCCAGATATCGGAGGATACGCCGCCTTGCAGGGCCAGGGCTTGAACCGCCTCGCCTGCTTGAAACAAACCGAGCGCGCAAAGCCAATCATGAAAGGCGGCAGGTAGGGGCTGCCGCTCAGGCCTTATCAAACTCGGACTCAATCAGTTTCACCAGCGCGTACAAGCATTGATTGACCGGTGTGGCGACCGACAAACGCTGTCCCTCGCGCACCACAAAGCCATTGAGATGATCGATTTCAGTGCGCTTTTTACGGGCGATGTCTTGTGCGGTCGACGATCGTTGCAAGGGCATCGCCTGCGCGATCTTTTCACACATCGCAATGGACGCTTCGCTTTGCAGGCCCACGCCAGCCGCATGCGAGACCGCAAGCACCTCGTGAATCAGCGCAAGCATCGTCTGTCGGATTGGCTCATGGGCTGTGAGCCTGCCGTAATCGGTTTGCGCCAGCGCCGAGATGGCGTTGTAGGCGCAATTGACCAGCAATTTGGACCAAAGCGCTTGTTGGACATTTGCGCTCACTTCCAGCGGTATACCGCTTGCGATAAAGACTTTGCGGATGTTTTGCAAGAGCGCTTCGCTGATCCTTTCATGCCCGCTTGCAATTGCTTGCTGCGCTTCCGATGGCGGTCCGATTACCAGATCGCCGCGACCGAAGTGTTCAATCAAGCCCGGCTCAGGCATGGCTGTGGCGACGTAAACCACAGCCGGAATCACCAGACGGTTGAGAAGCTTCTGGGCTCGAATCGGATTATCGACGCCGTTTTGCAAACTCATTACCCAGCAGTCCTGGCTTAAATGATCCCGAATCTGGATCGATGCAGCTTCTGTATCGGTGGATTTCACACAGAACAAAATGCCTTCGCAATCAGCCAAAAGGCTCGGGTCGCTGCTCACCTGAATGTGCGGCACATGGAGTGTGGATTGCCAGGTCGCGCTGCGAATGCTCAAGCCACCGCTTGCAATCGCTTGTGCCTGATGCTCGCGCGCAATGAACCGAAGCTCATGACCGGCCTTAGCCAGCATCCCTCCAAAATAGCCACCGACGGCTCCAGTCCCCATCACACCAATACGCATGGATGTTTCCTTTAGTCCTGAATGCGCCTTAATCGCGGTACAGACCGCAGATGCAAAAGGCCTTGCGGCGCGACTCAGACACGAGCGCTGGCTCAGTCATGCAGCGCAGCCTCACCGAGTATCGCAAGCCTCATTCTGTTTTTGATATAAGTGCTATCACGGGGAGGCAGTACCAGCGCAAGCTTTTCCGGATCGATCTTGATTTGTGCAAAAAGGCTTCCGCTGCCCTCATGAATGCGATCGCGAAGCGCTTGAACTTCAGCCATGCGGCTCACGTCGCGACAATCCTGGATACCGCAAGCTCTTGCAATTCCGGAGAGGCTCACGCCATGTTTGGTCGCGGTATCCTGCTGCCCGGTCTCCCCGTAGGTCTCATTGTCAAGCACCACAATGCTCAAATTCGGGACTGCGGTAATCGCGATGGTTGCCAGGCTGCCGATGCCCATCAGCATTTCGCCATCGCCGGTGATCACAAGAACCCGACGCTGGCTTTGAGAAAGTGCAAGCCCTAGTCCCAGCATTGCCGCGCCACCCATGGCGCCCCACATCGGGAAATTGTTTGGGTGATCGCCGGCGGCAGTGATGTCCCAGGCCGGTGCGCCCAGGCCGCCGATCACCAGCAAATCACCGCGCTCGGCAAGCAAGGTCTGAACAACCTTGCGGCGTTTGAGAAGTTTGGCCATGGGTCTACTCCGCTTGGGCAAGTTTGCGAAAATCTTTCGCACCGAGAAGTTGTTGTCCGAGCAACACTGCGGTGGCTCGGTAGCCGTTGAAGGCAAGCTTGATCGCTCCCTCAACCGCATCGATCACCGTATCAGCCGAATCGGCGCGCTTGACAATGACTCCCATGGCTTCCAACACGGTTTGGGTGGCCTGACCCATCGGGATTTGCGCCGCATTAAACTCGCCGTGGTCACCGCGCATCGTGATCAGCATCAGCAAGGGGAACTGACACATGCTCGAAAGGCTCAGCATGTTGATGCAATTGCCAACGCCTGAGCTTTGCATCAGTAAGACGCCCCGTTGTCCGCCAAGCCAGGCGCCCCCGAGCAGTGCAACGCCCTCTTCTTCGGTGGTGAGTCTCACCATCGTGATCGCCCGGTCGGCTTCGCAAAGCCGGATCAGCGGCGCATGGCCTGCATCGGGCACAAGCGCGACCTGTTTGATGTCCTGTGCTTTGAGCAGCGCATAAAGCGCCTTGGGCCAGGCCTGACCAGGCCTGGCATCGGCATAGTGCTCCAGTCTTTGGCCCTTGGGCTTGGCTTTGGGGGGCAATCGTGAGGCCATAAACGTATTTCCTGCTCGCAATGAATCCTGGGATTCTAAGGAAGGATGAAGTCGAAAGGCGTCTGGCACCTCGGGGGTGATCGTCCTCAAGTCCGAAGCGGCTGTTGTAAAGTCAAAAACCGGACCTCTGCGGGACTTGCAACGACTGCTGAGGATACGGTTCGCCGCGACAATTTTGAACTTTTCAACGGAGCTTGATAACCATGGCAGAGCAGGTAAGCGAGGCGCTTGTGGCTGAAATCGAGGCAGCTTTCAACAGTCGCGATGTTGATCGAATCCTGGAATACTTTGCTGAGGACGGCGTGTTTGCGACCGCACGCGGTCCGGTCAAAGAGGGAATCGAACTCAGGGGAAAGCAGGCGATCGGCGATTTTTTGCGTGAGCGCTTTTCGTATATTCCGGATATGTACTGGCACCCTCAGTATCGATTTGTCAGCGCTTGCGGCGCTTATGGGGTCTCTTACTGGGTGGTGACCGGTACGGATTTGCGCAATGGCAGCAAGCTCGAACTCAACGGTTGCGATCTGTTTCGTTTTCAGAACGGTAAGCTGGTCCACAAAGATACCTTTTGGAAGGCTATCGAGTGAAAGCATCCGCTCGCATCGACTCGGTCGAGTTGCCGATCATTCCAACGATTGCAGCGATGGTGCGGGACAACCCGGGTTGTATCTCGCTCGGACAGGGCGTGGTGAGCTATGGTCCGCCGCCAGAAGATGTGGCGCGCTTGCCGGCACTGATGGCTGACTTGCCTTTGCATAAGTATCAGGCTGTTGGCGGGCTCCCGGCCCTTTGTGATGCGCTGAGCGATAAGCTGGCGCGGGTCAATCGGATCGATGTTTCACAAGGCTTTCGGATTATGGTGACCGCTGGCAGCAACATGGCCTTTCTCAACGCGGTGCTGGCAGTCGGTGATCCGGGCGACGAGTTCATCTTGCCGCTTCCCTATTACTTCAATCAGGAAATGGCAATCCGGATGTGCGGCTGCGTGCCTGTGGCTGTGACGAGCCGGGATGATTATCAACTTGATATCGATGCGATCGAGTCGGCCATTACAAAGCGCACCCGTGCGGTGGTCACGGTTTCACCCAACAACCCCACCGGTGTGGTCTACCACCCGGAGGACTTGATGGCCATCAATCGCCTGTGCAAGCGCTATGGTCTTTATCACTTTTCGGATGAAGCCTACGAATACTTTACCTATGATGGTGCGCAGCACTTTTCGGCGGCAAGTCAAGCCGATGCAAGCGAACACAGCTTGTCCTTTTATTCGTTTTCTAAAAATTACGGGATGGCGAGTTGGCGCGTCGGTTATGTGGTTTACCCCGAGCATTTGCATGAGGCGATGAACAAAGTTCAGGACACCAACCTGATTTGTGCACCGGTTGTTTCGCAACTGCTTGCAATTGAAGTGCTCAAGCGTCCGCGTCAGGCGATCGATGAGCAGGTTGCGCGACTGGCTCAAGTACGATCTCAGGTTTATGACCTCTTGGCCTCCTTGCGACCACTGGTTGACTTCCACCCCACAAAGGGCGCTTTTTATGTGATGGTGTCGCTGCCCGGGGTCGACGATCGCCTGGCCTTTAATCAATTTCTGGCGCGGGAATACAAAGTGGCCTGCGTTCCGGGCTTTGCCTTCGGATTAGACAATACCCAAAACCGTAATCTGCAACGCCTGTCCTACGGGGCGCTGGCGCCAGAAACCGTGGTTGAAGGCGTCAACCGCTTTATCGCTGGTGTGAGGCATTGGTACCGAGCTTAGGCAGTGATTGCCTCCAAAGTCTGAGCCGATGAGCGACTCGGTGGTTATTTGCGAGGTGGGTCCGCGCGACGGTTTGCAGTCGGTCAAGGCTGTGATGCCAACGGCGGCCAAAAAGGACTGGATCACCGCCTTGCATGCCGCAGGCCTTAAGGAAATTGAGGTGGGCTCCTTTGTGCCGGCGCGCTTGCTTCCACAGCTTGCGGATGCTGCCGAAGTGGTTGCGCATGCCTTAACGCTTCCGGAGCTGAGCGTGATGGCGCTGGTCCCCAACCTTCGCGGTGCGCAAGCTGCAATTGCAGCCGGCGTGCACAAGCTCACGATTCCGGTGTCTGCAAGCCAAGCGCATTCGATGGCTAATGTGCGAAAGACGACTGAGCAAATGCTTAGCGAGGTGGCAGCGATCGTTGCTTATCGCAATGCACATGCACCTGCAGTCCGTATCGAGGCCAACCTTGCAACCGCTTTCGGATGTACGATTCAAGGCGAGGTCAGCGAAGACCAGGTGGTCGCATTGGCAAGCGCGCTTGCCGATTGCGGCGCCGATGAAACCGGACTTTCCGATACCAGCGGTTATGCAAATCCGGCGCAGATTCGCAGGCTTTTTTATCGTGTGCGTGAGGCCATTGGTGAAAAACTCGGCGCTGCGCATTTGCACAACACCCGCGGCCTGGGACTTGCCAACTGCCTTGCTGCCTTCGAAACCGGGGTTCGAACCTTTGACAGCTCGCTGGCAGGTCTCGGTGGCTGCCCTTATGCGCCAGGCGCCTCGGGCAATGTGGTGACCGAAGATCTGGTGTTCATGTTCGAGTCCATGGGTGTGCACACCGGCATTGACCTTGATCGCCTGATGCAAGCGCGTGAACCCTTGAGAAAGGGCCTTCCCTCAGAGACCCTCTATGGGATGTTGCCTGAGGCCGGACTGCCCAAGACCTTTCAAGCCGTTTCGATCAAGGCAGAGCAAGCGGGACAACGACGCGAAGCAAAGGCGCAGCCAAGCAAGCGAGCATCGGAAAGGCAAGCGCGCTTGCCGCTTGCAGGGCTGAGGGTTTTGGAGTTTTCCCATATGGTGATGGGTCCAAGCTGCGGTCTGGTTCTCGCCGATCTGGGGGCTGAGGTGATCAAAGTCGAACCGATCAAGGGCGATAGCACCCGAAAGCTGCTCGGGTCGGGTGCTGGCTTTTTCCCCCTCTTTAATCGAAATAAAAAAAGTTTAGCCATCGATCTGGAAAGCGAAAAAGGCCGCGAGATCGTTGAGCGGCTGCTTGGCGGAGTTGATGTCGTCATCGAGAACTTCAAACAAGGCGCGCTCGATAAGTTCTCCTTTGGCCCTGATGCGCTTCGGGCGCGACATCCGCATGTGATTTATGCAAGCCTGAAAGGCTTTTTGCCGGGCCCTTATGAACATCGCACCGCCTTGGACGAAGTGGTCCAGATGATGGGCGGTCTGGCCTACATGACCGGACGCATCGGCGATCCTTTGCGCGCAGGCTCAAGCGTGAATGACATCATGGGGGGCATGTTTGCGGCGATTGCAATTCTTGCCGCAATCCGTGAACGTGATCGTAGCGGCAAGGGGCAGGTGGTCCAATCCGCACTTTTTGAGAACAATGTGTTTCTGGTTGCGCAACACATGATGCAGTTCGCGATCACAGGCGCTCCGGCTGCGCCGATGCCGCATCGAATTTCGGCTTGGGGCATTTACGATGTTTTCACAGTGCGCGATCAGCAACAAATCTTTCTTGCGGTGGTGAGCGACAGGCAATGGAAGATCTTCTGTGAGCTTTTTGGATTTGAGAGCTTGTGGAACGATCCATTATTTAAAACCAATAACGATAGGGTTCTTCAGCGGGAAAGCCTGATTCCCCATTTGCGCGAGCAGTTAAGGCATTTTTCCGCAGCCGAGCTCGCCCAGCGCTTTGCGTCCCATGGGCTGCCCTTTGCGCCGATTGAAAAGCCCGAGCATTTGTTTCAAGATCCCCACCTGCTGGCATCAGGAGGTCTGGTTCCGATGACACTACCCGATGGGCGCCTCACGCACACGGTTTTACTGCCTGTTTCGATGCGGGGTCAGCGCCTCGGTCTGCGCAGCGACCCGCCGGCACTGGGGGCTGACAGCCTTGATCTGCTTCAAAGCCTTGGTCTTGATGATGCCTTGATCAGACAGCTTGAAGCGCAGGCTGTTGTCAGGTTGGCAGAGCCTCGTGAAAACCGGCAAAGGCCAGAACCTGATGAAGGTATTGAGCAAAACAGCTCAGGGCATGATCGCTTCCTTCAACAATGATTTGTTGCGTGTTTGCATAGCGTGCGGTCATGTCGCGCCAGTCGATGAGCTCATCGCCGGTAGCGGCCACAAGCAGGTAGCGATCAGGATCGGTGATTGCGACCGATTCGATGCTGATCAACTCCTGAACATCGTTTTCGGTCCACTGCAAGTCCTTGTCATCGTGGTAAGCCTTCACGGGGCCGATGTAGGTGGCGAGCTTGCGAGCGGGATAAATCGCCGGATTGAGCAGCACGCAACGCGATCCGTAGCGCTCGGCAAGCCAATGAGCATAAAGTCCACCCAGTGAAGATCCGACAAAGACATCGCGCGCCGTGGGCTTGTAGAGCGCGTCAATGAGCGCCAGGCTTGCCTTGGGTGACATCGGCAGCTGCGGACAGCAAAAGCGATCAGCCATCGCCGCCTCGGTGAAGCATGAACGCATCAGGCTTGCCTTGAACGAGGCCGGTGATGATCGAAAACCGTGCAGATAAATCAATCGATCTGCAGCTGCGTTGCATGCAAGCTGATCTGGCATCAGTGCTCAATCCCCTTGGTGACCTGTTTGCCTGGCGGGCTGCGTGCAGCAGCAGCCTCCCTGCTGCTTGGGTGTTCGTGCTCACCGGCTTGCGGCTCAATACCGTAGGCGCTTGCAAGTTGCCAGACGTGCTTTGGCACCATCGACTTGATTCGTGCAGGGTGCTGTTGTCTGAGCGTCACGATCGTCTCGATCGCTTTCATCTCGATCCGGGCGCGCGCAAACTCAAGCCCGCGCGGTCCGATTCGAGGCATCAGCCAGCCAACGATCGGTCTGAGCCAATCGGGCATGCGCCGCAAGGGCAGGCCGCCGGCAGCCTTGAGCAGATTCTCATGAAAAGCTTTAACGGCGCCGCTGCGCTTTCCGGCCTGTGCCGGTGCGGTCAAGTCAATTTGACCCTGTAGCTGATCGAGCATAAAGCGTCCCTTCGCGTTACGCACAATAAGCCACTGATCCCCGCTTCCTCCCATGTAGCCTACGGTGATATCGGCCAGCACGTTGCTGTAGTCGACGCAACTCTTGCAGGTGGTTGGGAAAAAGTCAGGGGGCAAGGTGCTGAGCGGTAGCTGCAAAAAGGGGATCAAACGCTTGCGACCATCTGAAAAACGCAATTCAACATGGTAGTCAGCTCTAAATTCCAGATAATGGATCGTTTCCGGATGGGGGTCGAGAAGTGCCAAAAACTGATGGAAGCGCTCGGTATGCGTGTTATCCGAACAGGGTGTGCCGATCACATACAAAGACGCCAAGCCTTGTTGCTCCCAATCCGCGTGCAAGGCTCTGAGGGCATAAACCTGGCAAGGGATACCGATTACCGCCAGACGCTTGAGGCCGCGCGCAAGCGCGGGTTCGATCAGGGCAAGCAAAGGCGCATAGCCCATGCGCATGCCACGACACTGCGCAAGCTCATCAGGCGCAGTCACAATCACGGGTGTGGGCTTCCATCGATCATTCGGATCGGCCTTCATGGTAATGACTGCATCGATCAAGTTGAGATCGAGCAGGCGCGCAGCCAGCGCGGTGGTAATACCTGTCCATTGCGCACCCTTTAAGGGTTGCTGCAGTTTTGCGCGGTACATCGCTTGCATTGGCCCAAAAAAGCTTTCGTCGCCAAGCGCAGGTGGCGTTGCCTGATCGGCGGCGCTGTGGTTTGAGGGCTGCGCCTTGGCCTTTTCCTGAACCGGTTCGCGAAGCACCTGAGCAAGCGGCTGACCACGGCTGCGCCCATGCACCATGATTTCGAGCCGCTCGTATTCGGGTTTGATGAACTGGCAGGCCTGTGCACAGCGCTTGGCTTTTGCAGTTCTTGAAATACCGCAGTCAGTGCACAGTTGTCGAAATGCTGCGTCTTCTCGGGTTGGGTCGGATTGAGGCCAGGGCATCGTATCACTATAAGCCCATCGGACCGCTTTGCCCACCCTTGAGGTATGGGCCTATTGCGCGGTGGCTCATCGAGCGGCCCTGGAATTCCTGCAGCCACCGGTGCTGCCCGAAAGAGGCTCTGCGGACATTACAAGCTGTGGCCGAAGAAGGCATAGGCAATCAGGATGGCGGCGATCAGGCCGATGAGATCAGCCCATAGCGCACAAGCCAGTGCGTGACGGGTTTTCCGGATGTTGACGCTGCCAAAGTACACCGCAAGAACATAAAAGGTGGTTTCAGTCGAACCCTGAATAATGGCTGCAAGTTGACCCTCAAAGGAATCAACGCCGTACGTTTTCATCACATCGACCATCAGGCCTCTTGCACCACTGCCACTTAACACTTTCATTAGTCCAACCGGAAGCGCAGCCACAAAACGGTCATCCCATCCGAGCTCTCGAACAATCGATCCAATTCCGTGAACGATATAATCCATACAGCCGGAATTTCTGAAAACAGAGATGGCTACAAGCATAGCAACCAGATAAGGAATGATTTGCACCGCAACGCTGAAACCTTCCTTGGCGCCATCGACAAAGCTCTCATACACATTAACCTGACGTATGACAGCAGCAAGCATGAAGAGACTGATGACACTGAGAATTACCACACTGCCGATTAGTCCGATGCGTTGATTGAGTTGATGCGATTCCAAACCTTGTAACGAAAGATAAAGCAGTCCGATTAGCCCGCCAAAAGCTGCGAAAAAGCTCAGGACGGGTGGCGAGGTCAAGCGGATCCGCTGCACCCAGGCCACAGCAATCAGGCCAGCGCTGAAAGAGACAAAGGTACCGATCAGGGCCGGCAGGAAAATATCGGCGCCGTTAAAGCCCTTTAAGCCTTGCTCAATGGCCATGGTTTGGCGAATGGCAATCACTGATGTCGGAATCAGGGTGATCCCAGCGGTATTCAACACCAAAAACATGATCATGGCATCGGAAGCCTGATCCGGTTTCGGATTGAGTAGTTGCAGTTCTTTCATGGCCTTCAGTCCGAGCGGTGTTGCCGCGTTGTCCAGACCAAGCATGTTGGCGGACATGTTCATGACGATACTTCCCGAGGCCGGATGACCCTTAGGGACTTCGGGGAAGATGCGATGAAACAAAGGCGCAAGCAGCTTTGCAAACTGCTCAATGAGCCCGGCCTTTTCGCCGATCCGCATGATCCCAAGCCACAGGCTCATGACACCGACAAGTCCCAAGGAAATGTCAAAGCCGGTTTTTGCCGCATCAAAAAGTCCGGACATGAGCCGGGTGAATATGCCAAGATCGCCTTGGAGCATTTTGAAAAACGCAACCAGAAAACCGATGAGGAAGAAACCGACCCAAATGGCGTTCAATAGCATGACGCATTCTAACGATCTGGCGGACTTCGGTGACGACCCTGAATACCCGCACTGATTCGATGTCCTCGGTACATGGTTTGATCCTGACGCCCGAGGGTCCGATTGAAGGTTGTCTGATCTGGGAAGCCTGCCACATCAAGGCGGTTCTTGCCGAAGCACCGACGGCAGATCAGCATGAACGGCAAGGTGCGTTGATTGTTCCTGGCTTTATTGATTTGCACGTCCACGGCGCGGCCGGAAGAGATTTCATGGATGCAGCCGATTCGGCCAGCACCATCGCAGCCTTGCATGCGAGGCATGGCACATGCGCAATGCTCGCGACCACCATGACTGCGCCGATTGAAGCGATCCGCTGTGCTCTGGCGTCGATTGCCGCAGCGATGCAAAAGCAATCGAATCGACGGGCCTGCCAGCGCGATCCAAGCGAACTCAGACCTTTCAGTCAGGCCGATCAGCCGGCTGAACCCTTTGAGGCGGAGATTCTCGGGGTTCATCTTGAAGGGCCTTATTTGAGTGCGCAAAAACTAGGCGCGCAACCGGCTCACACCAAAACCGCGAGCTTAGAAGAAATCATGAGTCTGCATGCGATCGCAGCGTTGCGAATTATCACGCTGGCGCCCGAGAACGAGGCGCATCTCAGGCTGATTGTTGCGCTGCGTGACGCGGGCTTTGCGGTGCAGCTTGGCCACAGCGAGGCAAGTTATGCGCTTGCAAAGCAAGCCTTTGGGTGCGGAGCACGCGGCGTTACGCACTTGTTCAATGCGATGTCCGGTTTTCATCATCGCAGCCCTGGTTTGGTTGGGGCGTCGCTTGCCCATGCTGAGTTTGCTGAAATCATTCCCGATCTTTTGCATGTCCATCCAGGCGCCATGCTTGCAGCCTACCGGGCGATTCCGGGCTTGTATGCGGTCACCGATGCAACCGCGGCTACGGGTATGCCGGATGGAAGCTACCGGTTGGGTGAACAGACGGTTCAGCGCTGCCTTGGTTCTGTTCGTTTGCCCGACGGCAGCCTTGCAGGAAGTGCGCTGACGATGGATCAAGCTTTTCGAAATCTCGTATCGATCGGACTGAGTCTGAACCAGGCGAGCGAGATGCTTTCGGAGCGGCCGGCACAAATGCTGGAATTAACGGACCGCGGACGGATTTCGAAAGACTATCGCGCCGATTTCGTGGTCCTTGACCGTGACAACTTGCTTGTGCAGCAAGTTGTTATCGGCGGAAGGGTGCTCAACCTCAGGCATTCAGCGCTCTCCCAAAGCAGCCCGTAGATCACCTGCCAATGCTGACAGCAAGGACTCAGCCTGCTTCGCAGGCAAGCCGCACCTGAGCATCACGATCGCAACCTTGACGCGATATCCACATGCAAGAAGCGCCTCCTCGGCCTGGACAGCGCTGGCACCGCTTACCGTCATCGTCAGCCTTAGGGCACGTTGGTAGAGCTTCGCGTTGGTTGCCTTGAGGTCGACCATCAAGTTGCCATAAACTTTATGCAACCTCACCATGACCGAACTCGAAAAGCTGTTGAGTGCAATCTTTTGAGCGGTACCGGCTTTAAGGCGGGTGCTTCCAGAGATCACCTCAGGCCCGGTGTCCAGCACGATGCCAATCTGCGCGGCTGCGGCGAGCGCGGAGCCCGGATTGTTCGCCATACCAATTGTGAGGCAACCCAAGGGTTTTGCCGCCTCGATCACCGCCAGGGCAAATGGCGTGGTGCCCGAGGCTGCAATCGCAAAGACGACGTCGCTTTCGCGTGGCTCAAGTGCAAGAAAGTCGAGCGCAGCCTGTTCGCGATTGTCCTCGGCACCCTCCACCGCAATAAACATCGCGCCCGGTCCCCCGGCCAGCAGCGCGGGTGCTCGGTCACGGGACCATGAAAACGTCGGGAAAAGTTCGACCGCATCCAAGACGGCGAGGCGACCGCTTGTACCTGCTCCCGCATAAATCAGACGTCCGCCACGAGCCAGCCGCTCGGCACTGGCTTCAACCGCGTTGCTCAACTCCTGTGCAGCCTTCAGCACGGCAGACGCAGCGCGCTGCTGATCGTGCACGAATGCCTGCACAAGATCTTGGCTCGTATAGCGATCAAGCGCAAGATGGCAACTGCTCGGATTTTCGGTGCCCGGTGGTTGGACCTGGTTCATAGATGCTGCCGCACTCAGCCCTTCCAGCTAAAAGCAATGCCTTCGCTTGCCTCGCCTACGCGGTTAAGTAGCCGCAAAACGTACTGTCGATTTGCGCTCAGGGTAATCGGATGGAGGTTCACATCGCCGTGGGACATCGACCATTGCGCGTGCTCATCGCTTCGTTGATGCAAGACCCAGCGTACCGGGGTGGTCCCCCAAGGCCGCGACCCGAGTGGCGATTCAAAGCCTAAGTTACCATGCTGATCGGGTTCAATCAGTTGCGGTCTATCAGGGCCTGCGCGACTCAGCCATGAACTTGGCGGCACAAGGCTTGGCCTCTGATAGCTTTCGCTGCTCAGCCTCACGGCAATGTTTTGCCGGTTTTCGAGCAGGGCGATCATGCTGAAATGAATATGGCCGCCTGCACGAGCGAGTCGACGCTGCTCCCGGATCTGGTCAATGATTTCGCTGGCAGGCCACATGCGACCGGGTTGAGCAATTGAGCTTGTGTAAAGGCCCGGCCAAAGATGTCGCTTTGCGATGAGGCGTTCGGACCAGTACCTTAGCAGCACCTCAAAGGCCTGTGCCGTTTGATCAAGCTTCCAGTACAACTGGGGAGCTAGGTAGTCGAGCCAACCCTCCCCGCACCATCGCTCGACATCAGCGTAGAGCTGATCGTATTGACTAAAGCCCTGAATGCCGGCTGGTCGCAGCACAGGCTTTCCGATGCCAAAGGGGCTGATTCCAACCCGAACCCAGGGCTTTTGTTTATGGACCCGCTCGTAGAGGCTCCGTACCATGTTGTCCACATGGCTTCGACGCCAATCGGCTCTGCTGAGCTTTCCTCCTCGCCGGCGATAAGTCTTGAACAGGGATTCGTCCGGAAACTCAAGTGCTGATGAATTGCCTTGCGCTTTGATCGGATATGGATAGAAGTAATCATCCAGATGAACGGCATCAAGGTCATAGCGCCGGACCACGTCCTCGATTACGTTGAGGGACCACTGGAGCGCTTTGGGTTCAGCAGGGTTCATCCACCATTGATCCCCGTACTTCAGCACCAGTCGTGGCTGTTGCCTGGCCAGATGCTTGGCATGAAAACCAGACTTCGCACTTGCATGGCGCGCGCGATAGGGATTGAACCAAGCATGAAACTCAAGGCCATTTTGCTTGCATGTCTGGATCCAGTAACCTAGCGGATCAAAGCCCTCGGGCAGACTTGCGCCCTGATGACCCACCAGATACTCACTGGTCGGCTCGAGCTCTGAGGCAAAAAGAGCATCGCCCGAGGGGCGCACCTGCACGATCAGGGCGTTGAGGCCCATGGTTTTCGCCTGCGTACAAATCCTCTCAATTTCTGAGCGCAAGGCAGGGGCCGATAAAGCCGGTTTGCTGGGCCAGTCGATGTTGGCCACGCTTGCCACCCAGGCTGCCCGGAACTCGCGATGAATCTCCGGAAGCGGGGCGATTGATAGGGGTTGAAGACTCGATGCCCGATTAGCTTCGCTCTCAGCCGGTCGTTTATCTGAATTTTTCGCTCCGGTGGCTGATCGCGCACTGAGCGTTTCCGGTTCATTCCTTGCAAGCCCAGCGCCTTTTGCTTCCATCACCTTGTTGTCAGGTGAACCGCTTACCGGACTTTGGCTTGCTGCTTGGCCATCGGAAACCAGCACTTGGCCAAAGCCGTTGCAGCCGGAGAGCAGACTGCTTAGGCCAAGGCCTTGCGCACCGACCTTGATGACCTGCCGTCGCTGCAGATCAGGGTGAACCTGCCTGTTGTCTTCTTGCTGCCTGGCTGTAGACAAGGCCGCCCTTTTCAGCTTGCCTGATTCAGCACCGCAAGCAAAGCTGCGGTATGTGCATCGGTCAAACCATCATAACGACTTGGACGGTAGCGCATTTGGAACGCTGCGATCACCCGTCGTGTTGGCTCGGTCGCTTCGCCATGCTGTTCGACCTGGTAACCATGTTGCGAAAGCATTTGTTGAAACCAGGCTAAGGATGGCAACTTTGCTTCAAAGGCCGGCAATCTCGCTGCGACTTCCCGCTCGTCAGGCCAACGAATCAGTCCTTCCCGGGCAAGTCGCTTCCAGGGAAACAAAGGACCCGGGTCGATCTTCCGTTGCGGTGCGATATCGCTGTGTCCGAGAACGCGATCGGGACGAATTTGATGGCGTTTCATGATGTCGCGCACAAGCGGAATCAAAGCGTCGATTTGCCGCTCCGGATAGGGCACAAAGCTCAGCGATCCGTCGCTTTCGGTGCTGATACCAGGATGAACAATTTCAATGCCAATCGAGGCCGAATTCAGATTTCCGTGACCAGCCCAGTAGCTAATACCGGCATGAAATGCGCGCAGATTTTCGTCAACCAGGCGATAAATTCGCGGCGGCGTCTCGTCAGTAAGCAAATAGTGCGAAGACACCTGGCCTCGGGTGAGAACTTCCAGAGAACGCTCTAAATTCAATTGCGTATAGTGAATGATCAAAAACAAAGCGCGACTTTCGAATCCCTTGGAGCGATAGGATTGGGCGTCGATCGTCAAGGGTGCAGTGCCGCAACTGCTCACGGCCAAAGCACCTGCGGCCATGGCGAGTCGGTTAAAGCGACGGCGTTCACGATGCGAAGCTGGGTCCTTCAACCGCCGATGGACGAAGCTAGTGGCTGCATGGGCTGCTGACATATGAGGCGCTGACAAGGGTGCGGGTTGATGCAGTGACTTTACAAGACTTTCCTGGAGCAGGGGATGCCGCAAAAGACAACGCTGGTAAGCCCGATGGGTCGATGCCAAAAGTTTGCCAGTCGAAAATCAGCGGCCCGCGCGGTCCGGGCGCCGAAGGCACCCGGTGGATCTTTGCGTCGTGATCGCAAAAGCACCATCGTGACTCGGCGCCGCCTATGTCGATGCCGACGAAGCTGTCGTCTGCCTGATCTGTCCGCACAAGTAAGTCCAGAGGAAATGGGCCGCATTTAAGCTTGTGATTTCTGCGTGATCATAGGCAGGTGCAACTTCGCAAAGGTCAGCGCCTATAAAGCCCAGATCGCTGCTGTCTTCAAGCAGTGTCATGACCTGCGCTGGCGTGAGGCCCGCCGGCTCGGGTGTTCCAGTACCTGGGGCAAATCCAGGATCAAGACAATCGATATCGATCGATAGGTAAAGGGGCGGATGGCCTGCTTTGGAGAGTCGGACCCTCAAGGGATCAAGCAAGCGCTGCCACTGTCTGCTTGAGAATACATCGCGTAACGATCTGGCTTCAAGAACAACGCCGCCCGCCCGCTCAAGACGCTGGCGAACGGTTCGGGATGCCGGGGATCGGATTCCCACCTGCATGCTGCAAGCAGGCAGTATCAAACCCTCAAGCAGTGCTTCATGGACCCAGGTGCCGTGTCCGCTTGGCTCACCGAAATGATCCGGCCAGCTGTCACAATGCGCATCAAGGTGAAGCAGCCCGACGGGCTGACCATGTTGTTTGACCAACTGACGAAGTATCGCAAGGGTGATGGAGTGATCGCCTCCAAGCCAAACCATGTGATGACGGCCTAACAGTTGCGCGATTTGCGGCTCGAGTGCTGAGCGTACGTGCTGGATATCGGCTAGGGGAATCCGCAGGTCGCCATAATCGCTGATCGAATCAATCGGGGAACAATCAAACAACGGATGCTCAGCGTCGCATAACATGCGACTGGCTTTTCGTATTGCTGCGGGTCCTTCTCGCGCACCACTGCGATTGGTCACGGCGCCATCGTAAGGAATGCCTGCGACTGCAAACCGGGTCAGGACCTTTGCATCCCGATCTGGCCAAGGCAACAGGCTAAGACCCAAAAATCCGTCGGAGAGACAAAACGCCGGTCGCTGGGTGACGCTCATGAATCGCGATAAGCTAGAGCAGACATATTCTGATTATCCCACGGCCATGCCAACATGAAACGCTTGACTGCTTTGATCGGCTTGAGTATTTGCCTGAGCGCCTGTGTGACGAACCCGCGCGAGTCTGCAACGCCGCTGCGGACCAAGCAAGACCCCCATCAGCGTATCCATGATGTGGCGAAGCGTTTGGGCTTTGATCCCGATGCCTATGCGTTTATGGCGCAGTCAGCACCTGAGCCGGCAGGAATTTTCCTATCACATCGCGCCGACGCCCCCATGCAGCCGGCATCAACCATCAAGCTTCTGACCAGTGCTGTTGCACTTGATCGCCTGGGCCCCGAGCATCGGGGCTTTACCGAGCTTCAGTCTGCAGCATCCATTCAGGATGAGCGTTTACATGGGGACTTGTGGTTGATCGCCGGGGCAGACCCTGAGTTTGGCCTTTCGACGATGTGGGAGATGCTGCTGCAGCTGCGCGCAAAGTCAATTCGCGTGATCGACGGCAACTTGCTGGTGAATCGCCATCGTTTTCGCCCGGCGCGCTTTGATCAGGATTTGCCTGCATTCGATGAAGCGCCCGAGTTTGCCTACAACCTGATTCCAGACGCCTTGTCGGCGCATGGCGCATTACAAGACATCGAGCTTCGATCCGATCAGCTAACGGTGGAGGCCAAACTGATTCCCGAGCTCCCGGGAATTGTGATCGAGAACGGTTTGATCTTGCGCGATACGCCCTGCGCGAATTGGTCTGGCAGTGGTTGGCAAACGCCGCAACAAATCCTTCGCGTCGACGGAACGCTTGCGATTGTGCTCCGAGGCAGCTTTCCAAAGCAGTGCCGGCAGCTTGCCAGGCTCCAATTGGTCGAACGTAATCGTTTGCTTGAGGCGCAGTTTCGCTGGCTCTGGTCGCAGCTTGGCGGCAGTTGGAATGGTGGTCTTCGAGAAGTCACAGCACACGAAGCCGCGCAGCAGGGACAAATCGCGCAGACCTCATTGACTGTCATGCTGCGAAGGCAGTCAAGGCCTTGGGGGGAGTGGTTAAGGCCATTGAACAAACGCTCGGATAATGCGCTGACACGTTTGCTGTATCTGGAAATTGGTGCGATGGCAGAGTTGGCCCAACGGGCTGCGGATCCCAGCCAGTCTTTGCTCGGTCAACAAGATCTCGGGACTGCGACCGGTCAAGCGCTTTCAACTTTCATGCTCGCCGAGCGTGAAGTTCTTGCATGGATGCAGCAGCGCGGGATAAACACCGAAGGATTGGTGCTTGAAAACGGCTCAGGCTTGTCCCGCACCGAGCGAATGACAGCAGCACAAATGGTTTCAATGTTAAGCAGCGTCTCAAGGGAGCATCGCTATCATGACTTGATGATGAGTCTTCCTGTTGCTGGCGAGGACGGCACCTTAAAGCGCAGGTACACGGGTCATCTGGCAACGGGCAGCGCGAGGCTAAAGACCGGCAGCCTGTGGAATGTCAGCGCAATCGCAGGTGTTGTGCTTGATCGCAGAAAAAGGCCGTGGATGGTATCGATCATGGTAAACCATCCGAGAGCATCAACCGCAGCGCCGCTAATCACCGAGATTATCGATACGGTTGCATCCATCGATGATGATCACAAATAGAACGATCATGTCTTGGATGACTGCTGTGCCCTGGATTCGTTAAAGAACCGCCGGCTCGAGAAGGCGAATGCTGCCCTCGGTGGCATCAATCTCGGCCTTCGCGCCTATCGGCACCGTGAACTTCTGACGGATATGGCCAATAGCCGCACCCCGAAAAACCGGGTAAGAACGTTCCAGAAAATAATCGTCAAAGACTTCGTCCAGTGTTGAACGTCCAAAGCCTTCGCCAGGCGTACATTGGGTGAACGCGCCGATAACCACCCCGGCGAGCCGATCCAAGGCGCCGCTGAGCATCAGCGTGGAGAGCATGCGGTCAACCCGATAAATATATTCGTTGGTATCTTCAATGAAAAGAATCGCATCTTTAAACTGCGGCAAAAACCCTGAACCTGCCATGGACGACAGGACAGCAAGATTGCCGCCAACCAGGTGGCCCTGCGCTTTTCCGGCGCGCAAGGTCTGGATACGAAACTCCCTGGGCGCGGGTAGGTCGGCGGGGTCCCTCGGGTTTCGCATCGTCCATGGCAAGGCCTCTTGGACAATGCTCCGAAACTGTTGCTGGCTGAAAGCATTCCATTCGGAAACGCCTGCCGGCGAATGAAAGGTGATTAGGCCGGTCTTCGCATAAATTGCATTGATTAAAGCGGTGATATCTGAAAAGCCACCGAAAAATTTGGGCTTCCTTCGTATGAGTTCGTAGTCGAGCAAAGGAAGGATTCGATTCGCCCCGGAGCCGCCAGTGATAGCAAGAATCCCATCAACTTGCGCATCGGCAAACATCTGGTTGATATCGGCCGCACGCTGTTGGTCGCTTCCGGCATGGTGTCCGCGGCGCGCGCGCAAATGGGCTCCCTCCTTGATTCGGAAACCCATGGCTTGCAAGGTATCGATCGCAATCTCAAAGGGCAAGCGTTCGTGAATGCTGTGGGACGGAGCAACCAGTCCGATCGTATCTCCGATGTGAAGCCGCTTTGACTTGATCGGGCTGGGCAGAATCATCGATGGCACCGTCTCTGCGATGGATAGGCGTGTTTTTCCGTCGTTGCTTCGTTCGGTGGCGGCGATCGAGGGGATCAGCGGCGAGCCTGTTGCGGACAGCAGGATAGCTCTGGTGATCTGACGTCGAATCTCAAACAACACGGGGATAGCTTGCCCGAATCATTGACCTGTCCCCGAAATCAAAGTGCCACCATTCCGTGTCAATACCGCGAAAACCCGCAAATGACATCACCGAACGAAGCAACGCGCGATGACCCAGATGCTCGGACGTCAGCCGGCCATCGTCAAGATGTCGCTTCTCCAGGATGGGATGGGAAAGTTCGTCCATTTGGTCGAATTCTGAGCCCATATCTGCAGCACATCCCTCGGCGTCAACCAGGGTGAGATCAACTGCCATACCGTAGGAATGGATTGATCCCAGCGCTGGATCGGCGAAATAAGCCTCGAAATGGCTTCCTTGTACCCTCTTCCAAATCGATTCTTGAACCCTATGTGGCCGAAGCGCGTCTAAAACAAGCAGCGACCATGGTGCGTTGATTTGTCTCAAATGCGCTGCCGCAAGGGTTAGCGCTTGGAAGGCGTCGACATGAATCCATGCGCAGTCGATGTTGTCGTACAGGGGAATGCCGGCGAAATTGTTGCTTCCAGCGTAGCGCAAGTCGATAGTCACCCCTTCCAAGGCATCAAGTGGTGCAAAGCGTCGATCCCCTGCGACAAGTTCCAGAGGAATCTCCATGGAACCGCACCTCGACGCTTCGGCTTGGTTTGAGCCCTCGCCGACCTCAATGAAAGCGATACGTAGCGCGCAGCAGGAAAGCTCTGAGTCTCGGATCGGCAACGCGTGCATCCCATCCGGCACCAGCGACGTTATCGACATTGTGATAAGAAAACGGTGGCGCTTTATCAAAAATATTCTTGATACCCGCTGACAGGACAAGATTTTTAATGCCGGTATACGCCACGTTGAGGTTATACGTGGTGTAGGAATCGACGCGGTTTCCGTAGCCGAGTTTGGCCAAATCAACCCCGCTGCCGTATCCGTCAACTTCAGCGTTATAACCTGAAGAATAAAACTGCGTGAGCGTTGTTGTCCAATTCCCGCGGGACCAATTCACACTGGCGCTGTGCTTCCAACGGAGTTTCAAGTCCCACAGGTAGGTAAAGTCTCCAAACTGACCAACCCGATCGACCCATGGTGAGCCGTCATCCTTTCGCACCTCATACCGGCTGAGATAGGTTCCATCCAGCCGAGCGTTAAGGCGTCCAAATTCGCCGCTAGTTTTTGCAAGGACGCTAAGGTCGTAGCCCGAGACACGATCGCCGGCCACGTTGATGTAGCCCGCCCGCACAAAGTCAATTTCACCGGAGGGTTTACGCACGATGTAGTCGCTCAGAACCTGGTAATTCGCGATCACCTCCTGGGCAGTTCGTGCAGCGATGCGATCCTTCAAATCAATACTGAAGTGATCGATACTGGTGCTTAACCAACTGGTTGGTTCCCAAACGACTCCGATACTGCTCTGATTCGATCGTTCTGGCTTCAAATTTGGATTGCCCCCGGTGATAACAGCTGGGCGAATCTTGCAGTATCGGACATCACCGGGATTTTTTGCGCACAGCAATGGATCGTTGATGTCGCTATTGAATTGTCCGGTGTTTTGACCTTCATAAAGCGGGCCGAAATCGGGAGCATGAAATCCTTTGTTGAATGAGCCCCTGAATAACAAAAATTTAGTGGGTGTGAATCGGGCAGCAATTTTTGGATTCGTTGTGGTACCGAAACCGTCGTAGCGGTCCTGGCGAAGGGCAAGCTGCGTTTCCAGAACGTTCTTCACCAGGGGTATTTGCATTTCGGCGAAGAATGCTCTGATGTTCCGACTGACCTCGTTCAGGGTTGCCGGGGAGCCCGCACCGATGATTGCCGGCGCGTTGAGCGTTCCGTTATTGAATACATAAGATTCTTTGCGCACATCGATTCCGAGCGCTGTTGACGCAGCACCGCCGGGCGCATGAAACAATTCTCTGGAAATGACCGCATCAAATTGACTGATTCTTGCCTCGCCGCCGTACAACTGCCCGGTGTACTTTGCGCCATTGATGAGATCGATGGCTTCCTTGGTTTGTACCTGACCCGGAAGCAGGAAGGGATTGATCTTGCCGGTATCCATCGCGGCTTTGAACTTGGCCTCATCAAGATAACCGTCGAGATAGTTCGTGGTCGATTGGCTTGCAGCGCTGGAGAGTCCGGCGCGATAATCCCAGCCCGCCACCTCGCCTTCAAGGCTGGCCAGTGCCCTGAAGCTCTTGGTTTCGGTTTCCTGAGTTCTCAGACCGCAATCGAGACAGCGCCAGCGAATGCGGATTGGCTTTGTCGGGTCATAGAAAACACGAGGATCGGCCGCATCGTTGGTTGACTTGAAATACTGCGGCAGCAAGCTCGCAAGGTTCAGATAGTACGGTCCGCCTACGGGATAGTTTGCGCCCCTTGCAACCGTTGTGATCTGATTTTGGGTGTATTGCGCCTCTGATTTGACGTTTGAAGCCGTAAGCTCAAACGATGCGACCTGATTTTCCGAGAGTTTAAACATGCCTCTGGCAACCAGATTGAGTCGATCAACCGGCTGCTGCAGACTCCAATCCTTCCCGTAATCGTAGGCGCAAGCTTTGTTATTGTTTGTGAAGCCCGTGATGTCCCCGCGGTAAGGATACATGTTGGGAATCGAGCTACATTTATCCTGAAACGCCAGCAGGTTTGCCCTGTTGTACGACGTTGCATCGCCGGGCAATTTGAATGATGCGCCCAGTGCTGTACCAGCTGCGGCTGTGATCGTTGCAAAAGGGGTACCTGTTGTGTCCATCGCAAGACCACGCGAGGGTTGGTACCCATTGTGAAAATCACGCTGTGATCCCAGCAAGCGATCTTGCGAATCAGCGGAGAAACTCGCCATCAGGTTGAATCGATCGCGGTCGAGTGATCCGGTGCCCCACAGAACTCTCGCACTCCGGATGTCGCCGCCACCGTGCTGGGTTTTGTCAATAAAGGCGCTACCTTCTATGCCGCTGAAGTCCTTGCGCAAAATAAAGTTGATCACGCCGCCGATTGCGTCGGTACCGTAAATAGCGGAGGCTCCATCGCGGAGAATCTCAACGCGTTCAATGGCTGAAAGCGGTACCGTGTTTAAGTCAACCGATTTGCCGTTGAGGCCATGGCTTGCGACCCTTCGGCCGTTGAGAAGTACCAGGGTATTTTGCGGTCCTAGCCCTCTCATTGAGATTCCGGCAGAACCGTTGTTGGCGGCTCGTCCGCCGAAAAACAAACTGTTCAAAAAATCACCGCCTTGATTGCTGACCATGTTGTCTTGTCCGTTGCCATTGACGGACAGTGTTGCAACCAGTTGTTCTGCGCTTGTAATTCCTGCTCGCTCGATCTCATCGCGGGTAATCACTTGCAAGGGCAAAGCTCCCTCGGATTGCACCCGTTTGATGCTTGATCCTGTGACCTCCACACGAGCCGTTTCCTGCGAGTTTTGTGCGAAGGCGGCAACGCTTGTGAGAGTCGCTAACGCGATTGCCGAGGTCTTGAATGCTCGCATGGTACGCATGACGACTCCGCTGAGTTTGAATTTGAGTAAACGCTACACTGCTTTCGTCTTGATGACAAGACGGTGACATTTCATCTTGGGCGATTCCCTATGCTCTGGCGCTGGATTCCAACTCTTTACTTCACGCAGGCCTTGCCCTATGCGGTCGTGATGTCATTGGCAGTTGTGATGTTCAAGGATCTTGCGCTTTCCAATGCTGAGATCGCCTGGATTACAGGCTGGTTTTATCTGCCATGGGTCATCAAACCTCTCTGGAGTCCTCTGCTCACGCTTTTTGCCGGCGAGCGCCACTGGACGCTTTGGATGCAAGCCTTCATCAGTTTTTGTTTTGCCTGCATCGTGATGGTTCTTATGGCGCAGAGCTCATCGTGGTTGTTGGCAGTCGTGGGACTGATGTGGGCAATTGCCTTTGCTTCGGCCACGCACGACGTTGCCGCTGACGGCTTTTATCTTCGCATCCTCGATCCCGGTTCACAGGCTCGTTTCGTGGGCGTACGAAGCCTCGCGTTCCGATTGGCGATGCTTAGTGTCTCGGGCGGTGTTGTTTCCTTCGTCGGACTTTTGTTGGAGCGATCTGATAAACCCTTTGAGGCATGGTCAATCGCCTTCCTGATGATTGCGCTCGGCATGGGATTGCTTGCATGCTGGCACCACATCGCGCTGCCCCGCTACGCAGAACCACAGTTCCAAACTGATGACCTGATACGGCAAGACGAACATCATCGTCCGGTTGCTCTTTCCGCTCCTGCTCGCGGAAATGGCCCGCCGCAGGCGCGGTCCATTGGGTCAATACTTGTCAGGGCACTGGCTCAGTACCGGGTGGTTTTGTTTGATTTCTTTCAGCAGAGCAATCTTTGGCCGACGCTTTGCTTTCTACTCTTTTATCGCTTTTCGGAGTCCCAACTCCTGCGCTTGCTCATTCCATTTCTGATGGATAGCGAAATACGTGGCGGGATGGCTCTGAGTCATGCCGAACTCGGTCTGAGTTACGGCGGCCTAGGCGTGGTCGCCCTCAGCCTCGGAGGCTTATGGGGCGGCTACTGCATCGCACGCTGGGGGCTTCGGCGACTGCTCTGGCCCATGGTGTGGTGCCTTAATGTGCCGAATCTTGCGTATGCTTTACTCGCTTGGGATCCGCTTACGGGGAAGTCCTGGGCCTTCGCGGCCATTGCGCTCGAGCAACTCGGCTATGGCTTTGGCTTTGCGGGATATCTCGTTTTCATGATGCGCGTGTCCGAAGGACAGCACGCCACCGCCCACTACGCAATCTGTACCGGCTTGATGGCACTTGGCATGATGCTCCCCGGTATGCCAGCCGGCTGGATTCAAATGCAGGTCGGTTATCCTGGGTTTTTCGCCTGGGTGCTCATCAGTACAGTTCCTTCTTTTATATCGGTTATGTGGGTTATGAAAAGAGGTTTGGGCTTGGAGTCCCGGTAGCGGACTCTCGGGTGGAACTTCCCGACAATGACAGAATGTCTTGCGTGCCGAATTGCGAACTTAAGCCAGGCGACTGGCGATCCATCCGTCAATCCGCGCCCCGAGCGCGGGGATTATCCAGGGCGTTACCATTTGCGGGTGCTTGACATGACGCATGCCCAGCGTTGACATCATCGCGATAAGATAACGCCGCCCACCCGGTTTGATCGATTTGACGAGACCCGCGTCGCAAGCGTACGACCAGGTTGATCCCGTCTTATGGGCGAATGTTACGCTGGCAAGCTGTTGTCGTGATGGGTCGAAGCCAGAAAAGATTTCGCCTTCGATCTGCACTTGCTGATGCGCGTTCATCCAGCGGTCGGGTAATCTGGCCGGGATGCCCTCAACCCAGCCGGGCACCCCCGCAAGCAAGCCGCTTGATAACACTTCATGTCTTGCTTGATCATCCATCCAGCGCCAAAATCGATTGGCACTTTGTGCTGATAAAAATTTGCGATCCGGGAATATGGATTGGCCAGGGTCTGGGGCATTTGTTGACGCAAGCCAGGGCGGCCTGATGCCGGCTTGTCCGGTTGCATCCAGAATCAGCCAGAGCATGCGAACACAGTCCCAAGACGTCATCTGAAGTTGGCCGACGCCAGCGCCATCGGGATTACGCCAGCCGCCGTTTGCGGTCGTGTTGTCCAGCCGAAGCCCGTGCAAATCAAACGACTTAAAATGTTGATTCAGGTCGTTGTGTTTTATAGAATTATCAATCAAAGCCTTCTGATGAAGCAAGGCCACTAGGGTATCTGTAGCTTCATTGCTGCTCAATGTGATCATGCGGTCGCAGCAATGCTCCACGCTGTGCTTTTCGCTACCGACCTCAAGCATATCCTGCCAGTCAATCAGCTTGCGGTCGGCTAGAAGACAAACACCGACTGCGATCATCAGCTTCACAACCGAAGCGGGGTAAGGCGCGATCACGCGATGAGGCCCCGAACCGGTCAAAACCTCAAGCTCGCGGAATTGTCGCCAATTAGCCCCTGGCAACCATGCAATCGAGTCTTTCCTGATGTTGACCGGATCAGCAAGATAACGAATGTTGTGGGGGCCGGTTGCGCGAAGAGGGTCCAGTTCTCCGCGCAAGCTTTCGCCGTGACCCGCCTGAATCAGAACCTGAGCCCAAGCGGCAGTCCGAATGCCCCCGCTTGCAGGGAGCAATACAAGCGAACAATCAATCGTCGGAAAAGGATCTAGCATGGCGGGGCTTGCCGCCTCTATGGTCTTCACCAAGGCATCACGGAGCATGACCGCGACTTCATCATGGCTGGGCATCAAGCTGCCCGTTTGAGCCTTCTTGGAACCAGCCAAGGCCGCGAACCCCATACCCTTGGCGACTTGCGATGTAAAGACCCTGCGCCCCCGCTTCAACTGCCCTGGCTCGCAAGAAAATCAATCGCCCTTGGCAAAGCATCGCGTCCGATCGGCACAGCCATACGGAGCATGGCTGCTTCAATGCCCGCCAAAGCACCGAGAATCGTTGGCTCATTCATATCGCCAAGGTGTCCGATGCGAAAAACCTTGCCTGCCATCGGACCGAGACCGCCTGCCATCGCAACCTGGAACTGCTCGCGCGCAAGGTTTCGAATCGCCTCCGGATCAAAACCTTGAACGGTGACCGCAGTCACCGCAACCGACCGAGCTTGTTTGTCCTGGCAAAAGAAATCGATTGCACCGGCGGCAGACCAGGCGTCGATCGCCTCAAACACGGCGCCTGCGAGCCTGCGGTGTCTTGCAAAAACCTGCTCCAAACCCTCTTGTTGCAGGAGTTCAAGTGCAGCGCGCAAGCCCATCAACATTTGTAGCGGTGGTGTGCCGCAGAACTTACGGTAGGCGTGAGTGCCGGTGCGTTTGGTCCAGTCCCAGTAAAACTTTGGAGAGGGGTTGTCAACCGATGCTTGATTGGCCCGCGCATCGACCACCACAAAGCCCAGGCCCGGCGGAAGCATCAGTCCTTTTTGCGAACCGCCAACCACCAGATTCACACCCATCGCATCCATATGAAAGGGGGTTGCAGCAAGCGATGAGACCACATCGACCACGTAGAGCGCTGGATGACCTGCACGGTCAATCGCCTCGCGAATGGCTTGCACATCGCTCGTGATCCCGGTTGATGTGTCAGTTTGTACAACGAATACAGCTTTGATTTCGCCTTCTTTGTCCTTGCGAAGAATTGTTTCTATTTCATCGGGGTCAATCGGGTAGCCCTCACGCCAGGGGGTTCGCAGCACACGACGGTCAAGCGCCTCGGTCTGAAGTGCCCAGCCTTCTGAGAAATGACCGGTTGAGGGAATCAGCACCAGATCGCCTTCGGCCAGAACATTCGCGATCGCGACTTCCCAGGCTCCATGACCGTTGGCCGCGTAAAGATAAACCTCCGCATCGCGGGTTCCGACCAAGGCTTGCATGCCGGCTTCACAGTCTTTGATCCAGGTATCAAGCCTGGTATCGGCCAGATCGATCGACTGCCGGTGCATCGCATCGAGTACCTCATCCGGAATCCGGGTTGGGCCGGGCGCGTGAAGAAAGCGTGCGCCAGGAATGCGATTGTTTGGGTAAGACCTCATGATCGCTCTAAGAAATTATTTGTACATATACTCGGGAAGCCACAGACCGATTTCAGGGAAGACATAGAGCAGGAACAGCGCGAATACCTGAATCGCCATGAAGGGCATCATGCCTGCGAAGATCTGATTCAGGCTGACCTCGGGCGGGGCAACGCCTTTGAGATAAAAAGCAGCCATCGCAACCGGTGGAGAAAGAAAGGCGGTCTGCAGATTGAGTGCGACCAGCAAGCCGAAGAACAGGGGATCCACACCAAACTTGGCTAGTAGCGGGATGAAGATCGGCATGAAAATGACGATGATTTCCGTCCATTCGAGCGGCCAGCCCAGCAAAAAGATGATCACTTGTGATAAAAGCAAGAACTGAATTTTGCTGAGACCCAAAGACAAGACCCAGCTTTCGATGAGTTCCTGACCACCCAGCAAGGCAAAAGCAGCCGAGAAAATCGATGAACCGACAAAGAGCCAGCAAACCATTGCGCTGGTCTTTGCGGTCAAAAACACAGACTCTCTGACCACATCCAAATTGAGCTGCTTGTAGGCAAAGGCGAGCAAAAAGCCGCCAAGCGAGCCGACAGCGGCTGCCTCCGTGGGCGTTGCCAAACCGAAGACGATCGTCCCGAGTACCGACAAAATCAAAAATGCAAGCGGAAAAAAGGACGCGAGCAACATCTTGAAAACTTCAAGTCGCACCATCGTGAGCCGCCAGTAGAGCAAGGCCAAAAAGCTGAGCATCACCGCGGCTGTGAGCTTGTACCACAAGGGTAATTCATGGGTGGATGCGCTTTGCGGCTTGATGCCAGTCTGTTGACCGTCTCCAGCTTCGGCCAATCCGGTTGAGCTTTTCGTAGTGTTTGCCGGTTCAGCAAGCCCTGTGGAGCTGGTGCTTGAGGGCGGTTCAGCCAGGCCGGTTGAGCTGGCGCTCGATGGGGGTTCAGCAAGCCCTGTGGAGCTGGTGCTTGAGGGCGGTTCAGCCAGGCCGGTTGAACTGGCGCTCGATGGGGGTTCAGCAAGGCCGGTTGAGCTGGCGCTCGATGGGGGTTCAGCAAGCCCTGTGGAGCTGGTGCTTGAGGGCGGCTCAGCGAGCGTGCTGCCGCTTTGGCTGGTAACCCCGGTCACTTGGCTTGCAACAGCGCCTTGCGTGTTTTCAGGCGAAGGGCTCGCTGCAAGATAGAGCAGCGCCAGCAAGCCGGCGCAAAAAATTGCGGGTATCAAAAGGATCAGGAACTCTTTGATCAGAGACTGCATCGGAACCCCGATGTTTTTCGTACCTTTCAAAGCGCGCACCATGGCTGCGAGCGCATTTGAGCCAAAGTGATCGCGCAAGGTCTGTAGCAACGGCCCCAGATCAACCCGCCGTTCCTCCTCGCTCAGTGCGGGCATCAAGGTCGGCTTGATCTTGGCAAGAACGATCACGTAAAGAATGTAGAGCCCGGCAAGCATGAGGCCGGGGAAAAATGCGCCGGCGTAAAGCTTGACGACCGATACGCCGGCGGTCGCACCGTAGACGATAAGCATCACCGAAGGCGGTATCAGAATACCGAGACATCCGCCGGCGGTAATAACGCCGGCACTGATGCGCACGTCATAGCCCGAGCGCATCATCGCCGGCAGGGCAAGCAGGCCCATCAGGGTCACCACCGCGCCAACGATACCTGTTGCTGTAGCGAAGACCGCGCAGGTGAAAAGCGTGGCAACGGCGAGCGAGCCTGGCAACCTTACCAAGGCCAATTGGAGCGACTTGAACAGTTTGGAGATCAGATTGGCGCGTTCGACCAGGTAACCCATAAAGACAAAGAGCGGTATAGAAATAAGCACATCATTACTCATCACCGCATAGGTGCGCTGAACCATCAAATCGAGGGTAAACCCAACAGCCTTGCCAGGATCCCGTGACCAGTAAGCAAAAAGCGCAAAAATCATCCCCATGCCCATGAGCGTGAACGCGGTCGGAAAGCCCAGCATGATCGCCACCACCACCAAGGCGAGCATGAGCAAACCGAGGTGGCCGGTTGTGAGACTGCCCCAAGGCATCAGGGCCACCACGGCGAGCACGATCAGGCCCATTAGGCTCAAGCCGAACCATAGTTCTTTGCGCATATCAGTCGGCCTTCACCAGGGACTTCAATTTTTCAACATCAACTTCCTCGACATCGGCCTCTCTTGAAGGCCAGGCACCGGCTTGAATACACACGGCGCAGCGCAAGATTTCAACAATCCCTTGCAAAAGCAGAATCAGGCCCGCTAGCGGGATCATCGTCTTGAAGGGATAAAGTGGCGGACCGTCTGCTGTAATCGATGAGTGTTCTTTGATCGCCCAAGATTCACCGGCATAGGTGTATCCGGCCCAGACAATAGCGATAACGCCTGGTATAAAAAATAGAATGTAGAGAATCAAATCCAACATTGCCTGCGTTCTCGGCTGCAAGAATCCGTAGAGAATGTCGCCCCTGACGTGGCCATTTTTTGACAAGGTGTAGGCGCCCGCCATCATGAACAAGGTCCCGTACATCATGATTTGCACATCGAAAGCCCAAGCATGAGGATGGTTGAGCACATAGCGTGCGAAAACCTCATAACAAATCAATGCGGTGAGCGCCACGATCAGCCAGGCAAAGAGTTGGCCAATCCAGGTCGACAATTTGTCAACAAAAAGGAAGGACTTTTGCATCGTATTAATCCTCAGCACCGCCTCGCATGGTCAGCAGGGCAGTATTCACAACACAGACAGGAAAACCGGGCAGGCACTTCCTGAACGCTGGTCAATGGTGGTGCTTGTGTGCAGTGGATGCGAGGGCCCGCGCTTGCCGCTGGGCCCTCACTGCAAATCCAGACCGACGACCTAGCCTTTCTTGGCCGGAGCCGGTTGAGCAAAGTAGTGGTCAAAGGCCATGCGACGATTCACATTGGTGTCAAGGTCCCAACGAACAACGCGGGCGGCAAACGCGCGCTGTGAATCGACGATTTCCTTAAAGAGCGGATTTTCCGCCGATTTCTTGGCAACCACCTGGTCATAAACAACCAATTGCTGCTTGAGAATGGGATCTGGCGTTTTATAAAAACGAACACCCTGCTTTTCACCCATTTCAATGTAATCCTTGGAATAGCGATCGCAGGCTTTCCAAGACATGTCGGCTGAAGCCGCCTCAACCGCGTTGTCGATGACTGCGCGCAACTTGGGCGCAAGTGCATTGTATTTATCGCGGTTAAACAAGATTTCAAACTGCTCCGCGTTTTGGTGAAAGCTTTGGAGCATGCATACCTTGGACACATCGGGGAATCCAAGCAAACGGTCCGAGCTTGCGTTGTTGAACTCGGCCGCATCAAGTAGTCCGCGGTCCATCGCAGGGATAATCTCCCCGCCTGGCAATGCGTTGACCGCCACACCCATCGCGGTGAACACATCGATCGAAATACCGACGGTCCGATACTTCAAGCCTTTGAGATCTTCAACCCGGGTGATCGGCTTTTTGAACCAGCCAAGCGGCTGGGTTGCCATCGGGCCATAGACATAGGACTGAACGTTGGCACCCACGACCTTGTAGAGTTTTTCAAGCAAGTCTTTGCCACCGCCGTACTTATGCCAGGACAGGAGCATGTTTGAATCCATACCGAAGGCAGGACCAGATCCCCATAAGGCAAGGGCGGCATTTTTGCCGTAGTGATACACAACAACCCCGTGGCCGCCATCCAGCGTTCCTTTGGATACCGCATCAAGCAGTCCGAAGGCGGGAACCACTGCACCGGCGGGCAACACCTCGATTTTGAGTTCTCCGCCCGTCATGTCGTTGACTTTCTTTGCGAAGTCATTGGCATATTCGTGGAAGATATCTTTGGCAGGCCAGGTCGACTGGAATCTGAAGTTTGTGGTTCCTTGCGACTTGGCAATCATTGGAAAGCCAACCGATCCCAGGGCTGCCGAGCCGGCTACGGCTCCGCCAAGAAACTTACGGCGCATCTCGGTACTTGTCATAAATCACTCCTTGGTTAAAAACTTGTATCCCGGATGATCGCTCAAAAAAGGTCAAAATGTCACATTTCGGGGATTGTGAGGTCTGATATTCACCAAAAGCAGGGAGATTTCGATGACGAAAGCCTTTGCCCGGGACGCCGCCGCGAAGTCGGCACGCGATGATAGGCTTGAGGATCTCGGCGACTCGAATCGGCGCCACCCGCTTAATCGTTGAGATGGCAAGCGGCTAGATGGCCTTGACCCAAATCCTTGAGCATTGGCGCTTCTTCGCGGCAGCGCGCCATGGCCTTGGGGCAGCGCGGGTGGAAATGGCAGCCTTTGGGAGGATGGATCGGATTGGGCACATCACCGGTCAGCACAATCCTCTTGCGTCTCACCGTGGGGTCCGGGATCGGAACGGCTGACAGCAAGGCTTCGGTGTAGGGGTGTCGCGGGTCGGTGTAGAGCGCGCGGGCCGCTGCGATCTCAACAATCCGGCCTAAGTACATCACCGCAACCCGGTTGCTGATGTGTTCAACCACCGACAAATCATGCGCAATAAACAAGTAGGTCAGTCCGAACTTTGCTTGCAAATCTTCAAGCAGGTTGATCACTTGCGCCTGGATGGAAACATCAAGGGCGGAGACAGGTTCATCACAAACGATCAGCTTGGGCGAAACCGCAAGTGCCCGCGCAATACCAATCCGCTGCCGCTGGCCTCCTGAAAATTCATGGGGAAAGCGCCGCCTGTGATCCGCATGAAGTCCGACAGTTTCTAAAAGTGAAACGATGCGTTCTTCATAAGCTTCTCGGGTCTTTGCAAGCCGATGGATGCTCAAGGCTTCGCCGATGATGTTTTCAACCGTCATGCGGGGGTTGAGCGAGGCAAAGGGATCCTGAAAAATGATTTGCATATCCCGACAGGTGGCCCGTAGCGAGGCCTTGTCCATCGCTGTCACTTCGCGATTGTCGAACCAGACCTGACCATGGCTTGGTTCAATCAAGCGCAAAATGCAACGGCCAGTGGTCGACTTGCCGCAGCCCGACTCGCCCACAAGTCCCAGCGTCTCGCCAGCGTGGAGATCAAAACTGACACCGTCGACTGCATGCACTTTGTCTACGATGCGGCTCAAAAGTCCGCCACGGATCGGAAAGTGTTTAACCAGTTGCCTCACGCGAAGCAAGGGTTTTCCGGGATCGCCCGCCATGATCATTGCTAGCTTATTGATATAAAAAGCAGGCCACTTTATGGCCTTCTCGCCGGGCTTTGAGCACCGGGTCTTCAACATGGCAGCTGTCGAAGGCTTTGGCGCAACGCGCCGCAAAACGGCAGCCTGGCTTTGGCTTGATCAATTTTGGAACGGTACCGGGAATCGCCTCAAGGCGCTGTTTTTTTTCTGCCGCCAAATCAATGCGGGGTATCGAGCCGATCAGCCCTTGCGTGTAGGGATGCAAGGGTTCTCGAAAGAGTTGCTCAACCGGTGCTTCTTCAACCACCTTGCCCGCATACATCACGATCACGCGCTGGGTGGTTTCTGCCACAACGCCCATGGCATGGGTGATCAGCATGATCGCCATGCCCATTTGTTCTTTGAGCCGATTCAGTAAATCCAGAATTTGCGCCTGGATCGTGACATCAAGCGCAGTCGTTGGCTCATCGGCGATGAGCAATTTCGGATTGCAGGCCAGCGCCATCGCAATCATCACGCGCTGTCGCATGCCGCCCGAAAACTGGTGCGGGTAGTCATACACCCGTTTGTCTGCTTTCGGGATGTTGACTAGGGCCAGCATCTCAATCGTTTTGGCGATGGCTTGCCGCTGGCTTAAACCCTCATGAAGGCGAAGTGCTTCAGCAATTTGTTCGCCCACCGAAAACACCGGGTTCAATGAGGTCATCGGTTCCTGAAAAATCATAGCGATTTCCCGCGAGCGGACCTTTCGCATTGCGCCGCTGTCAAGCTTGAGCAAGTCGCGGTCCGCAAAGCGGATTTCACCCCCAGCAATAAAGCCAGGTGGCATGGCAAGCAGCTTCATGATTGCCATCGCGGTGACCGATTTACCGCAACCGGATTCGCCGACAACGCCCAGGGTCTCTGCACGATGGATGTGGAAATCGATGCCATCGACTGCATGCAAAATGCCCGCATCGGTCCGGAAATGAACCTTCAAATCACGGACCTGAAGCAGCACAGGCTGTTGGGCGTGATCGGATTGCACGACGCTGCTCATTAAGCTGCTCACAATACCCGACGCGGATCGAATGCATCTCGCAAACCATCGCCGATGTAGTTGATCGTCAATACCGTGATAAATATCAGCAAACCGGGAAACAGGGCCCAATGCGGTGCAATGTCCAGGTGATCTTTGGCATCGAACAAAATCCTTCCCCAGGTCGGAATGTCGGGCGGAAAGCCAAGGCCAAGAAAGGAAAGCGTGGACTCAGCGATGATGGCCGCGGCCACATCGATGGTGGCGGCAACAATCACTGGACCCATGGCATTGGGCAAAATGTGGCGCAGCACCTGTCTGCTCGGAGATGCGCCCAGCGCGCGCGCCGCTTCAACAAACTCCTTCTCGCGCAGGGATAAAAACTGCGCCCGCACCAAGCGGGCAACCGGCATCCAGCGTAAACCACCGATCACTGCAACCACCAGAATAAAAACGCCGGTCTCAGGCCCGACCCATTGTTTCAAGGCATCGTTAAAGAGATAAAAAATCAATAACAACAAAGGGAGCTGAGGCAGTGACAGGAACAAATCAGTGAGCCACATCAAAAACGCATCAAGCCAGCCCCGGGACATTCCCGCGATGGCGCCAATCAAAACACCGACCATGATGGCGATCACCATGGCCGCAAGCCCAACCGCAAGCGAAATGCGTCCTCCGTAGAGAATTCTTGCCAGGAGGTCCTGACCCAGATCGTCGGTTCCCATGGGGTGCTTCACCGAGGGCCCGGCAAGTCTTGCTGTAAAATCGATATCGTTAATCGGAACCGTCCAAAGCAGCGGACCGATCAACACCGACAGGGTAATCAGTGCAAGCACAAAGGCGCTGGCCAGGGCAAGTTTGTGCCGCCGGAAGCGGCGCCAGGCCTCGGAACCGGGGCTGTGCTTCGCTTGGACGCTGGTCGCCGGTTTAGCGGTAGGAGATACGTGGGTCGAGCCAGCCATAGATCACATCTGCAAGCAAATTACAGAAAACAACCAGAATCGAAAACACGAAGGTCACCGCCATGATCACCGGCGTGTCGTTTGCGAGCATGGCCGAAATCAGTAAGGAACCGATGCCGGGCACACGGAAAATCTGCTCGGTCACAATCGCGCCGCCGAAGATGGCAGGCATTTGGAGGGCGACCAGCGTGACTACCGGGATCAAGGCATTACGCACAACATGTTTGCCGATGACAACCCGTTCGGCGAGGCCTTTGGAGCGCGCGGTGGTGACATAGTCAAGTCGGATCACATCAAGCACCGCCGATCGCACATAGCGCGTCCAGGAGCCTGCCTGGAATAAGCCGAGCACCATCACGGGCATCAGCATTTGCCTGAAGTGTTCCCAGTAATAACGCCAGCCTGTTTCAGCGATATCGGCGCGATACACAAAGGGCAGCCAGTCGAGCGTGATCGAGAAAAGCAGGATCAGCAAAATTCCGGTGAAGAAGGTGGGTAGCGAAAACCCGATGAAGGCCAGGGTGTTGGCGATCTGATCAAACAGCGAGTAGGGGCGGGTGGCTGCATAAATGCCGACCGGCAGTGCAATCGCAAGCGCCAGCAGTTGCGAGGATCCGATCACAAGCAGCGTGGTCGGCAGTCGCTGCAAAATCAATGCATCAACATCCATCCGGCTGACAAAGGAAAAGCCCCATGAGCCTTGGAGCATGGCGGTGAACCAGGACCAATAACGAACCAGGACCGGGTCATCCATGCCGAATTTACGCCGTAGTTCAGCAGCGACTTCAGGCGGAACATTCGGATTGGCAGCGAGTTCACCAAAGGGGTCGCCCGGCGCGAGCGCCAGCACAGTAAAAAGCGCAAGGCTAATACCAAGCAGACTTGGTATCGCAATCATGAGTCGCCGCAAGATGTATTGGGTCATGCTGATTCAGCGGTGAACGGAAAGCTTGATGCAAGCAGGCTGGTGCCGGCGGGCGCAAAGCAGCAGGCCCGCCTGGCAATCAGACTATGCAGCTTGCGACTAGGCTTCGCGGAACCAGTCGCGAAGCATCCACAAATCGTTATCCCAGGCACTCAGGGGCGCGTTGAGTTTCAACGACATCCCTGCAACCCGTGGTCGCGCAACCACCGGTATGACCGTGTAATCGCTCACGGCCAGGTCGTTCATTTTGATAAACAACGCAGCACGCTTGATCGGATCTTGCTCCGATTCGGCCGCCTTGTGGGTTGCATCGTACTCCGCATTCACCCAGCGGGTGATGTTTCGACCCTGCCACTTATTGGCCCTGCTCGATGCATTGGTCGACACAAACTGATTCATGAAGAGCTCGGGATCGGGTTGCGTCATCGTCGTGGTGTACATCTGTACATCGCAGAAGAATTTCGTGTAGGTATCGGGATTGGCCACATCCGAGGAAAAGAAAACCGATGCTGTAACCGATTTAAGTTCCAGATCAATGCCGGCCTTTTGGGCGGCTTGCTTGACGATTTGCTGTGTCTTCTGGCGAGGGGCGTTGATTGAGGTCTGAAAGACAAACTTCAGCCGCTTTCCGTCTTTCGTCCGAACCCCATCGCTGCCTCGCTTCCACCCCGCTGCCTCCAGTGTGGCCGCCGCCTTGTCGGGGTTGAACTCGTACTTCATATTTTTTGACACGAAGCGGCTCGGATTGTTCAAAAAATTGGCGGTTGCAAGCCCTGTGCGTCCGTAGATGAAGTTCTGGATGCTTTGCTTATCAACCAGCAGGCTCATCGCGCTGCGAACTGCCGGATCGTTTAAAATAGGATGGCGGCTCTTGGGGTGGGCCCGTTCCCCCTCGATTTCAGTCCAGGGGTCAGCTGAGTTGAGCTGCATGAATTCAATATTGCCGCCCACGGTGATGCTGGTCTTGCCCTTGCCGCCTGCTTCAAGCCTTTTGAGCACCTCATCTTCGACTTGCAGGTTCCATGCGTAGTCAAACTCCCCTGTTTGCAGCACCGCGCGGGCAGCCGACACCGCATCGCCTCCGCCCTTCATCTCGATGCTGTCGAAAAAGGGCCGGTTTGCTTCGTGGTAATCGCTGTTGATGGCGCCACGAACCATATCGCCTGGTTTGAAGTCGACAAACTTGTAGGGCCCTGTGCCCACAGGTTTGAGGTTTGTTGGCGCTTCACGTGATTTCGCACCGATATACGGTTCAAAAAGATGTTTGGGGATGATCATGCCCGCAGTGCCAACCAATGGGTCAGCCCAAAATGGGCTGGCACGCGTGTTTTCCACCCGCACCGTGAAGTTATCAATTTTGGTGACTTTCACGTCTTGGTAGGTCGATATGGTGACGGCCGCCGATGCCGGATCAGCTGCAAAGGCCGCAGTAAAGACCACATCGTCAGCCGTAAAGGGCTTGCCGTCGTGCCATCTCACGCCCTGCTTGAGCTTCCAGATCACCCACTTTCCATCGGGTGCGACAGTTTTGTTGGCTGTCGAGGGAACTTCTGCAGCCAGGATTGGAACCAGATTACCGTCGGTGTCCCAGGCTGCAAGCGGTTCATAGAAAATTCGCGAACCTTCCTGATCTTTGGTGCCGGTTGCAAAATGAGGGTTGAGCAAAGTCGGGCCCTGCCACCATAAAACACGCAAGGGACCGCCTCCGCCACGCTTGCTCGGCGTGTAGGCTGACTTGTACTGTTGCGCCTGGGCGATGCCAGCGTGCATTAAAAGCTGCGCGGCCATCGGTGCACTGATGCCCACCATGACCATTTGCTGAATGAAGGCCTTTCTGCTGAGTTTTCCGCTTCGAACAGCGTCAATCTCCTGCCTCAGAACTTGCTCGATATCTTGCATCGCCATGTTGATCTCCCAGATTATTGGTTATCAGGTTTTGTTGAGATAAGGGAAGCACTCCTGTGCTGGCAGGGTAAACGGAAATGTTTGTTGCCGCAACTACGCAAGGAATGCATCGTTCGGAAGCTTTTGCCACAGCGCTCGCGCAGCTTTTGGCTGCGTGCCTTAGCCCTTGGTTGCCAGCCTTCGCTTTCAGCTCCTTGCCTTAGCTTTTGGCTGCTTGCCTCGGTGATGCATGCTTTGGAAGTCGGGATCGCTTGCATGCTGATCAAGATCCCGATAAAAGACACAAAGACTTTCGTTGCGCAGACCCAGGGAGTTCCCAATGAGTTTTCAACGCCATACGCTGCATTTGCCCGTGATGACCCCCGGCACCGTCCGCAGCCTTCAGTGGTTGCGTTTCGGGCGAAAATTAGCGCGCCCCAAGCTTTACATGCAAGCGGCAATTCATGCCAATGAAATGCCTGGCACGATGGCGCTTCATCACCTGATGCCGCAGCTTGTTGACGCTGACGCCAAGGGCTTGATTGAAGGCGAAATCATCATCGTGCCAACGGTGAATCCGATCGGGCAGGCGCAGCTGGTCGGAAACCAGCATCTTGGCCGTTATCACTTTTTGAATTATGAAAATTATAATAGAAACTGGATCGATCTTGCGCCTGCGGTTGCCCAAAGTATTGGTAGCAGACTTGGCGCTGACGCCACAGCGAATGTTGCAAGGATTCGAAAAGCAGCGCTCGCAGCCCTTGAAGCGCTTGAGCCTGCCAATGAGTTGAGAACACTGCGGGTTGAAATTCAAAAGCTTGCGGTCGACGCCGACTTTGTGCTCGATTTGCATTGCGACATCCACGCCGCCATGCATTTGTTCATGTCTGCCCGCGACTGGCCCCAGGCTGAGGCGACCCGATCCGGACCCGCCTACGAATTGGCAGCCGATCTGGGCTCAGAGGCAACGATGTACAACGAACCTTATCCCGCAGCGCTGACCTTTTCCGGTGTCAACGGCGCACTTTGGGCAAGGCTTGCCGAGCAGTTTCCTGAGGCTGCTATTCCGCAGGCCTGTATGTCGTGTACCGTCGAAATGCGCAGCCAGTTTGATGTGAGCCATGCGCAAGGTGCGCGTGACGCTGCCAATCTGATGCGCTGGATCATCCGTCAGGGCATCGTGAAGGGTGATGCGGGTCGGCTGCCTCGACTGAAGGCAGCTGCAACACCGATTCAGGGCATGGATGTGGCTTATTGCCCGACAACAGGGTTTTTGGCCTATCACCTCGAACCTGGCGCCAAAGTGAAAAAAGGCCAGGCTGTTTGCGATGTGATCGATCCCGCCAATCCGCATGGCGAAGCGGCTCGCACCACCATCCACGCCCAGACTGAGGGCGTGCTTTTCGCGAGGCGGCTCAATGGTTCCCTGGCCTGGCCAGGTCTGGTGCTCTTCAGAATTGCGGGTGCGCAGCGGCTGGAGCATCGGGCCGGGATGTCGGGACTTGACGATTAATGTACGCTCTTCACCGGTAATCAAACGCCAAGCCGCCCGCCCGGGCGGGCAAGATAAAACCACTCCTGCCCAGCTTGCGCTTTCGGGTTGGGAAAAATCACATAAGCATCCTCGGCGGTTCGCACGATTTCACCGTCGGCCCGCCGAGCGATGATTTCGCCCTGATTGACGCGGTCAAAGCTTTTCCAGGGTCTTGCGAATGTGTCATTGCTATCGTATCGATCAAAAACATCAAACAGTCCCATGACCTCGGGCTTGGGAGAAGGCTCAGGCATCGGACCTGCAAGCATGCCCAGGCACCGCAAGCAGTTGATGATCGCCTGATAGGCGACCTCGCGGCCAGCCGGGTCGTCGTGCTGACCGCATTCAAGCGTGATGGCCCAGCCACCGACCGAGCGCATGTATTCGGTGGTGCCGACACCGTAGGCCGGATCGATGTCGACTGAGTCCATGGGGGTCAGCCCGGCCTTGAGCCGACTTGCGCGTTTTGCCATGCCTTTGGCATAGGTATCAAGCCAGCCATACACAAAGCGATCACAACCAAGGCGCAGGGCGATCGCCTCCTCTTGCTCAGCTTTGGCAAAAGCTTCAAGTTCGTTCTGATTATTTTCAGGTCCGAACAAGGCAAACGCCTGGTCTCCGCTTTGAAAGGAATGCAGATCAAGCAAGCCATCATGTTCGGCGAGAAGCGGGCAGAGCCAATGGGCGACATGGTCCTCGTAGTCTACGGGCTGGGTGGGTGGCCTGAAGCGTCTATTCAGATTGCGGTCGCCCTGTCTTTGCTGCAAGCGCCAGGCCTTCGGATTGGTTACCGGCACCAGGCTTAAGCGGCCGCACAGCAGCTGCAACTCAGAGTTTATGAGTTGTTGAACAATGCGCTGAATCGCAAAGCTGCCATGGGTTTCATTACCGTGAACCGCTGCGGTAACGATCAAAGCGGGTCCCGGGCGAGGGCTGTCAAATCGCAGGACATGAAAGGCAAGCTCTTGCTCAAGTGGCAGCAAAGGCTCAAGCGCACGCTGTCTCGCGTTGGGCAGGGTCGCAACGATACCGCTGATCTGATGAATATCGCTTTCCATGTTCGCTTGCTGTCCCTCCTGTTTGTTGTGACTGGTGCGGCATGGCATCATGCTGCGGACTGACCGATTCGAGAAGGCTTATGGTGACACTTTACGCCGAGGGCGATTTTCTCATTTCACGCGATGAGGGAATCGTCACCGCGACCTTCAATCGTGCGCAAACGCGAAACGCGCTCACCTTCGACATGTACGAAAGACTTTCGCGCTTGTGCCTTGAGGCGGCCGAGGATCCAAGCCTCAAGGCGATCATTTTGACGGGTGCGGGCGACAAGGCTTTTGCCGCCGGCACCGACATCGCGCAGTTTCGGGCCTTCACATCAGGAAGCGACGGCATCGACTACGAGCAGCGTATTGAAGCGGTGCTTGAGCCTGTTGAGAAGTGTCCGGTGCCGCTGATTGCTGCGATTGCCGGGGCTTGTACCGGTGGGGGAGCTGCGATTGCTGCCTGTTGCGATTTGCGCGTTGCCACGGCCGATATGCGCTTTGGCTTTCCGATTGCGCGATCGCTTGGCAATACCTTGTCGATGGGGAATTTTCGAAGGCTTGTCGACTTGCTGGGTCCGGCACGGGTTAAACATATGATCTTCACCGCTGAGCTGATGCAAGCGCAAGAGGCTAGGGCCCTGGGCTTTTTAAGCGCTGTGGTGCCAAACGCCGATGCTTTGATGCCGCGTGCAAGGGCCTTGGCCGAGCAACTCTGCGGCCATGCTCCGCTCACGATGATGGCTTGCAAGGAAGCCCTCCGACGCCTTCGCATCGATGGCCCGGATGCGATCGATCATGATCTGGTGATGAAGATTTACGCCAGCGCGGACTTTAAGGAAGGTATCGACGCCTTTTTGGGAAAGCGAGCAGCTCAGTGGACGGGCCGATGACACAGGACTTTGAACTGCTCGAAGTGAACATTGAAGCTTCGATCGCCGAAGTGATCATGAAGCGGAGGGATCGACGCAACGCGTTATCACAAGCCTTGATGCGCGAGATGATTCGTTGCGCGAGAGATTTGGGCGAGCAGCTTTCAGTGCAGGTGGTTGTGCTTCGCGGTGATGGTGACTTTTTTTCTGCAGGTGCCGACTTGCGTGAGGCGCAGGCTTGGGCTCAGACTGACAGACCCTTGCTCGAGCGGCGCGAGATGGCTTCGCTTGGCTTTCGGATGTGTCAGGCGTGGGAGGCCATGCCGCAAATTGTGATCGCAGCGATTGAAGGCTACGCAGTGGGCGGAGGCCTTGCAATCGCGCTGGCTTGCGATTGGCGGGTGATGGCGCGTAATGCCTTTTTATCCCTACCCGAGATTGCACTGGGCATACCCCTGACCTGGGGAACGATTCCACGCCTTCACGCCTTGGTGGGTCCGGCAAAGGCCAAGCGACTGACGATTTTGTGTGAGCGGATTCCAGCGCCTCAAGCCCAGGAATTCGGTCTAGTAGACTGGGTAAGTGATGAGGGTCAGGCGCGGGGCTTGGCCTTTAGCATTGCTTTGCAAGTCCTGCAAAAGCCCGCCAGCGCTGTGCGCATGAGCAAAGAAAGCATCCAGGCGCTTGCGACCATGATGCATCATGCAGCGGGCTACATGGCCCATGACCAAATCGCACTGGCTGCCGCAAGCGAAGAATCGATGAGTGCCCGAGCGCATGCCCTCAGAAAGTAGCGCAAGCGCTAATCGTTCGCAGCACATTCCGCCCCGTGCCCTTCTGTTACTGGTCATCCTCACCCTGGTTTGGGGTACCAATTGGCCGCTTTTTTCGCTTGCGGTGAAAGAGGTTTCGGTTTGGACCTTCCGCACCGTCTCCTGCCTTTCAGCCGGGCTGCTTCTGCTTGGCTACGTCAAGCTCCGGGGCCATTCGGTACGGATCGAAAGAAGGCACTGGAAGGTGGTCGTGGTGTCATGTTTTTTATACATGGTGGTCTGGAATATCACCAGCACCTACTCGGCGGTGCTTTTGCCCTCCGGGCAGGCTTCGGTCCTGGGCTTTACCATGCCTTTGTGGGCAGCACTTTTTTCATGGTTGTTTTTTCGTGAACCCTTGCGTGGCCGCATGTTGATTGCGCTGGCCTTTGGCACATTCGGTGTTGCCTTGTTGATGGTGCCAAGTTTTCGTGATTATGCCGATGCGCCATTGGGCTTTGTTCTGGGACTGGCCGGCGGCGCTGGCTGGGCCTTGGGAACGATCGTTCTAAAACGCGCAGCGCTGCAGCTTGCACCATCGGTGATCACCGCCTGGCAGTTGTTGATCACCGCAGTACCCTGTTCGATCGGTGCGGCCTGGTTTGGGGACTGGAACGGGTTTGTGCCAAGCGCCTCGTCGATCGCCGTGATCGCATACATTACGCTTGTACCGACGCTCATTGGCAATGTCTGCTGGATCGCGATCGTCGGCTTACTGCCCACGCAGGTTGCTGGCCTGTCGGCTATCGCAGTCCCGATGGTGGCGATGGTTTCAGGCGCGCTGGTGCACGGCGAGCCCTTGGGTGTAACGCAGTGGCTTGCGATGGCTTGCACCGGCACTGCACTGGGTTTGCTTTTGCTGCGGCAAAGCGCTGCATCGCGTTGAGAGATCGATCAAGGCCGGAACTCATCAGAATGCTCAAAGCTTTTCCAATCGTCCTTGCCTTAGCTATCCTTTGTGCTGCAATGGCCCGCGAGGTGAAGGCCTGGGGTTTTGAGTTGCATGAATTGATTGCCCGTCAGGCGCAAGCCATGCTCTCGCAGCAAGCGAAAACCATGCTTGAAAGTCTTCTCGCGCAGGAAGAAGGCGCGAGCTTGCCCAGCATATCGACCTGGGCTGACAAGCATCGGGAGTTTCCCACAGCGACCTGGCATTACGTGAACTTTCCCAAAGGGCAATGCCAGTACGAGCAAGCCCGTGACTGCCCGGAAGGGCATTGCGTGATTGAAGCCTTTGCCCAGCAACTGAAGCTCTTGCAGACTTCGAAAGATCCAGCCGAACAGTTGCGTGCGCTCAAGTTTGTGGTGCACCTGACCTCCGATGTGCACCAACCCTTGCATGCAGCCTGGGGCGAGGATCGCGGCGGAAATCGATTTCAGCTGCAGGCTTTCGGACGGGGCAGCAATTTGCATGCTTTTTGGGATAGCACCCTGGCACGCCAAGCCGAGGGTGGGCTGGAAGCCCTGGAAAGCGACGTCAAGCTGCAAATGGCCCGGCTCGACACGCTGCGGCCAGAACGGATGGGCGAAGGGCGAAATCCGATGGAGCCATGGGCTCTCGAGTCTTGTCGGATCGTGGCCGAAGACGGGTTTTACCCGAGCTCCCGAGAAGTCGACCAGGCCTATGTGCAAAAGCATCGGCCCACGCTTGTTCGCAGGCTTGCACAAGCCAGCCGCCGCCTTGCTGAGACCTTGAACCGCGTGGCGGCAGCCCGCTGAGCATGCAAGCTTATCGGCCCTGGCTGGGCATTCTCTTTATGTGTCTGGCAAGCAGTTTCTTTCCGGTGATGAATGGCTTGGCAAAACTGATGAGTGCAAGCTACAGCGCAGAGCAGGTGGTTTGGGCGCGAACCGTCAGCCACTTGCTGCTGGTGCTTGTGGTCTTGTTGCCGCGCTACGGACCCAAGCTACTGATTACCAAGCGCCCTACCATACAGTTCCTGCGATCCTGCATGCTGATCTCTTCAACCTTCATGTTTTTTTCCGCACTTCAATTTATATCGATTGCCCAAGCTGCGTCGATCTCGTTCATAGCACCTTTAATCGTTATCCTGCTGGCCGGTCCTTTGCTCGGTGAGAAAGTGACCCTGGCTCGGGTCGCTGCGGTATGCGTGGGCTTTGTAGGGGTACTGATCGTGATACGTCCTGGAACCTCGGTGTTTCAGTGGGCCTCTTTATGGATACTTGGAAGCGCAAGCTGTTATGCGATTTATCAACTGTTGACGCGAAAAGTCGCAGGACTCGATCAGCCGGAAACCTCGGTGGTTTACTCCGCCTTGGTGGGATCGGTCATCCTGAGCTTTATCGTGCCCTGGTTTTGGACCGACCCAGCTTCGCTCAAGGATATTGTTTTGCTTTGTAGTTTGGGCGCTCTTGGCGCTGCGGGGCACTACTGTGTGGCGCGCGCGATGACTTATGCTCCGGCCAACTTCGTATCGCCGTTTCACTACTGGCAAATGGTCGGCTCGGTTGCCGTCGGTTACTGGATGTTTGGTGATTTGCCAGACAGCTTCACCTGGCTTGGCGCATCCTTGATTATCGGCGCCGGTCTTTACGTCGGACTCAAAGCCGAGCGATCCGCTCCAGGGCCTGAACATAAGCCAGGTTAAGCGCCTCCGGATCGCTGGCCGATATCAATAAATCCTTCAGCAGGCCATCGCCGATTCCATAAACCCAGCCATGCAGGCAGAGCTGATGGCCCCTTGCCCAGGCATCAAGCACCACTGTGCTCTGTCCGACATGCCTGACCTGTTCAATCACATTGAGCTCAACCAGTCGGTCGTGGCGCTGACTCGCGTCACAGGCATCAAGCATCGCCTGATGACGGTCACGAACATCTTGAATATGCCTGAGCCAGTTATCGGCAAGGCCGATGCGCGCCGCCTCAAGTGCGGCCAATACGCCTGAACATCCGTAATGGCCAACCACGATGACATGCGCGACACCAAGCCTTTCGACGGCGAACTGCACCGTGGACAAGGCATTCAAGTCGGAGTGCACAAAAAGGTTGGCAATGTTGCGATGAACGAACACTTCTCCCGGTTCAAGGCCTGTGATCTGGTTAGCCGGCACCCGGCTGTCGGAGCAACCGATCCACATATAGCGTGGATGTTGTTGTGCCTGCAGTCGCTTGAAAAAGCCTGGACGCTCGGATTCCATCCGCTGCGCCCAGGCCTTGTTGGCCACAAAAAGCTCCTGCAAGGAGCCTTTACTGCCGCCGCTGTCGCTACCGCCGCTTTCGCCGCTGTCGCTACGGCCGCGATTTTTTCCGATGACCTTGCCTTCTGAAGGCTCAAGGGGCATCAGCGAACAACCGCCAGCTGATCGCGCTTACCCGCTTTGTAGGTAAAAAGCGTGAGCGCTCCGTTTTTGATATCACCCTTCGGGTCAAAGGCTATCGTTCCGGTCACGCCTTTATACCCATTGGTCGCTGCAAGTACCGGCAAAAACTTCGCCGGTTCGGTGGAATCGGCTTTTTGCATCGCAGCGACCAGCACGTTGACCGCGTCATAAACGTAGGGCGCATAAAGCTGAACATCGGTATTGAATTTCGCTTTGAACTTTTTGCCAAACTCTTCCATCGATTTTTTTGCTTCGCCTTCAACGCCGCCAGCCTCGGCGCACACCACCTGACCATCGCCCATGGAGCCGGCAGCAAGCTTGGGTAACTCGCCGGTGCAAATGCCATCGCCGCCCATGAACTTTGCATCGATCCCCAGTTGTTTCATCTGACGCAGCATCGGTCCGGCAACAGCGTCCATGCCCCCGAAAAACACCACGTCCGGTTTTTTGGCCTTCAGGCTTGTGAGAATTGCCGTGAAGTCGGTTGCTTTGTCGTTGGTGAACTCGCGACCCACCACCTTGCCGCCGGCAGCCTTGACCGCCTTGTCAAACTCATCGGCCACGCCTTGGCCATAAGCGGTGCGATCGTCCACCACCGCAATGCTCTTGCCCTTGAGTTGGTTGACTGCATACTTGCCAAGAGTGCCGCCTAAATGCACATCGTCAGCGACCACACGAAAGGTGGTTTTATAACCCTGGCGGGTGTAACGGGGGTTGGTTGCTGAAGGACTGATTTGGGGGATCCCTGCATCGCTATAGATTTTAGATGCTGGAATCGAAGTCCCTGAATTCAGATGTCCGATCACACCGACCACTTTGCTGTCGACAAGTTTTTGGGCGGCTGCGGTTCCCTGTTTGGGGTCGGCTGCATCGTCTTCGGCAAGCAGTTCGAATTTGATTTTCTTGCCGCCGATGGTGACCCCTTTGGCATTGAGCTCTTCAATGGCCAGGCGCGCGCCGTTTTCGTTGTCTTTGCCCAAGTGGGCAATCGAGCCGCTGGTGGGTGCGACGTGGCCGAGGCGCACCACCGTCTCTTGCGCGAGGACTTGTTGCGAAGCAAAACCGAGCAACAGGGAAGCGGCTATCGCATGAGGTTTGAATAACATGGATGATCTCCTTAAAAATTGACCGGACCGTTTGAAAAATCGATGGCTCGTGCCTTAAAAAACTTGCAGCATGAGCCGCTAATGTATCGAAAACCTGATCGACTCACTCGCCCAAGTAGGCCGCCCGAACGCGGGGATCGTTAAGCATAGCCTTTGCCTCGCCTTGCATGATCATTTCCCCGGATTCGATCACATAAGCTCGATCGGCAAGCTGAAGCGCGCGGGCGGCATTTTGTTCGACAAGCAAGATCGTCATACCTTCTTGATGAATTTGGCGTATCACTTCAAAAATCGTATCAACCATGATCGGTGACAAACCCATCGACGGTTCATCGAGCAGCAGCAGACGCGGTCTGGCCATCAAGGCCCGACCCATGGCGAGCATTTGCTGCTCACCGCCACTCATGGTTCCGGCCAGTTGTTTGCGACGCTCCTTGAGTCTGGGGAAGAGGGCAAACACCTTGTCCATGTCGTCGCTGATCTGCGGGTCGCGGCGCAGGTAGGCGCCCATTTGAAGATTCTCAACAATGGTCATGCGTGTGAAACTGCCGCGCCCCTCGGGCACCATGACCAGTCCACGGCTGGCGAGTTCCCATGCGCCGATCCCGTCGGTATCACGGTTTTGAAATCGGATCAGGCCGGAGCTTTTCGGGTGTAGTGCGGTGATTGCTTTCAGGCTGGTGGTTTTGCCTGCGCCATTGGCGCCCAGCAAGCTGACCAGTTCACCTTGCTCGACAGCGAAGGAGATGCCTTTGAGGGCCTTAATCCCGCCGTAGGCCACCTGCAACTGCTCAACTTCGAGAAGAGCCATGCAGTCAGGCTCCGAGGTAGGCTTCGATGACGCGCCGATCGCGTTGAACCGCATCCGGTGTGCCCTCGGCAATCACGCGCCCGTTATCAAGCACCGTGATGCGATCACAAAGGCCTGCAACAAGTTTCACATCGTGCTCGATCAACAAGATGCTGCGCCCGTCTGCACGAATCCGCTCAATGAGATCGCGCAAGACCTTTTTTTCGCTGGCATTCATGCCGGCAGCCGGTTCGTCAAGCGCCAGCAGCCGCGGCTCGGTGGCCAGAGCACGCGCAATCTCCAGGCGTCGCTGATCGCCATACGAGAGGCTGTTGGCGCGATGCCAAGCATACGATTCAATACCCACGTAATCGAGCAAGGCAAGCGCCTGCTCGCGCAATGCCTTCTCCTCGCGCTTGAAGCGCCGGCTGCGCCATATCGCATCCCAAACCCCCGCTTGCGAGCGAATATGGCGCCCGACAAGCACATTGTCCAAGGCGCTCATGTCTTTAAAAAGGCGAATGTTCTGAAAAGTTCTCGCGATACCTGCCTTGGTGACTTCATGAACCGCCTGTGGCCGGTAGCGCTTTCCGTCAAGGCTAAACTGTCCGCTGTCTGGCGTATAAAGACCGGTGATCAGGTTAAACAGGGTTGTTTTCCCCGCGCCGTTCGGACCGATCAGGCCATGTATCGCTCCGACCTCGATGCGCAGGTCGACGTCAGCAAGGGCCTGAAGCCCGCCAAAGCGCTTAGACACCTGGTTGACTTCAAGCAAGCTCATGTTCGACGCGCTAAACCGGGCTGTGCCAGCCCACCAGGCCACAATCCTTGAGGGCGCAAGAGCATGATGCCGATCATCGCCAGAGCGATCAAAAGCTGCCTCAAGATCGCCGCATCGATACGTCCGCCTGTGAGGTTTTGAATGTCGCCTGCGATATAGCGCAGCACTTCGGGCAAAGCAGCCAGCAGCAAGGCACCGAGAATGACCCCGGGCAGGTGGCCGATGCCGCCAAGGACCACCATGGCGACAACCATGATCGATTCCATAAGGCTGAACGATTCAGGCGACACAAAGCCCTGAAACGCCGCAAACATCGCCCCGGCAACGCCGCCAAAGCTAGCACCCAGCGCAAAGGCAAGCAGTTTCATGTCGCGGGTGTTGATGCCCATCGCCCTGGCTGCGAGTTCATCTTCGCGGATCGCCATCCAGGCTCTGCCGATGCGCGAGTGTTCCAATCGATAGCACAGCAAAACGCTAAGCACAACCAGGGCGAGAAACAGCCAGTAGTAAAGCGTGACCGAAGCAATTTTGAAGTCACCCAACATGAGCGGTTTGCTCAGCGACAAGCCCCAGAGACTCATGGGATCGATGCGATCGAGTCCGCGCGGGCCATTGGTAATGTTGACCGGATGTTCGAGATTGTTCAAAAACACGCGGATGATTTCGCCAAAGCCAAGGGTGACAATCGCAAGGTAGTCACCCCGCAGTTTGAGCACCGGCAGCCCCAACAGTGCGCCGGCAAGCGCGGCGAGCGCTGCAGCGAGCGGAATCACAAGCCAGATCGGCGCGTGCAAGCCCTGCGGAAAGCCTTGAGAGACGGCAGCGAAGGTCTCAAACAAGTGCGGTGAAGCCATTAGCGCATACAGGTAGGCGCCAACCGCGTAAAAAGCCACAAAGCCCAAGTCCAGCAAACCGGCGTAGCCGACCACAATATTTAAGCCGAGCGCCAATAGAATGTATAACATCGCAAGAGCAAGGATGCGCACCCAGCCCGCGCCCAGTTCCTGCATGCCGATTGGCAGAATCAGCAGCGCAAAGGCCAGTGCAAGAAAGATTGGCCAGCGGTAGGCAAGCGACTTCACGCGCCTAAGCCCTGTCTGCAACCCGTTCGCCCAAAAGCCCGGAGGGTCTCAGGGTCAGTACAAGAATCAAGGCGGCAAAGGCAAAGATATCGGCGTAGTGCGAACCGAGCACGCCGCCTGTCAGATCGCCGAGGTAGCCTGCGCCGATGGCTTCGACCAGGCCAAGCAAAAGCGCGCCAACCACAGCACCCGGCAAATTGCCAATGCCACCGAGCACGGCTGCGGTAAAGGCCTTGAGTCCCGGCAAAAAGCCCATGGCATGTTGGACCGTGCCGTAATTGGCGGCCCACATGATGCCGGCGACCGCGGCAAGCGCTGCACCGATGACAAAGGTTGCCGAAATCACGCGATCCGGGTTCACGCCCATCAGCGCGGCCACCCGGGGGTTTTCTGCAGTGGCGCGCATCGCCCGACCCAAGCGCGTGTGATTGACCAGCACCATGAGCATGAGCAGCATCAGCGCGGTGACCAGCAGGATCAGCAGTTGGGTTACCGTGATAACCGGGCCTCCAAGGTCAAGCGGATCAATCGGTAGCAGCTGCGGAAAGGGTTTGGGATTCGGTTTCCAGATCACCATCGCGAGCGTTTGCAGCAAGAGGCTCACGCCCATCGCGGTAATCAGCGGCGCAAGCCGTGGTGCTTGTCTGAGTGGCTTATAGGCGAGCTTTTCGATGCTGAAGTTCAAGCTGCTGCAAACCAGCATGGAGACCGGGATCGCAATCAGCAAGATCAGCCAGCCCGGGAGCGAAGCGTCGGCGAGCAAGGCAATCACGCTCATGGCCACCATGGCTCCAATCATCAGCACCTCGCCGTGCGCAAAGTTGATGAGATTGACGATACCGTAGACCATGGTGTAGCCAAGGGCCACCAAAGCGTACATGCTGCCAAGGACAAGGCCATTGATGATTTGCTGCAAGAAAGTGTCCATCACGACATGCTCCCACAAGTCGGAGAAACCTACTGGACGATCCCGGTACCGATTCGGCTTGGGTGCTGCTGCGCAGCGGTCTGACGATGACAGCGCGAAATGTCCGCGTGACCACCGTCAAAATGCCTTGAACTTTCCATGAAGTCTTTCATACTGTTGGACATAAAAAGGCGCAAAGCGTAGACGCGTGGGTCCGTGCCTTGCGACTCAGCGACTCGCATGGATGGCAGCGCTGCAATCATCAGAAGGGAGATCAACATGTTTCAACGGATTTTGCTTGCTTACGATGGCAGCGCAGCCTCTCAGCGCGCACTGATCGACTCCGATGCGGTGGCACGTATGACCAGTGCAAGGATTCATCTGGTGGCGGTTGTACCCGAACCGACCGCCCATCTTGCCTTTGAAGCCGGTATGCTCGATATGCCGGATCCTGCTGAGCAACGCGGGCATGCCAAGCGGCGCCTTGACAGCGGTATGGCCTTGCTGCGCGACCACGGCTTTGAGGTGAGTGGTGAGGTGCTCTTTGGTGACCCGGTTGAACAAATCGCCGAGACGGCCGAACGCATCGGCGCTCAGCTGATTGTGGTGGGCCATCACCGCAACCGTGGCTGGCTCGAGCGCTGGTGGAATAGTCCGATTTCGGCTGCGCTGATCGAGCGCGCTCATTGCAGCGTGCTTGTTTCGATCCACGATTAAGCTTGGCTGCGGGCAGACGCAGCCCTATCGAGGGCGCACGAAATAGCCGATGCAGCGCCATTCGTTTGTGTTTTCGCGGTAGATCACGACCATTTCGGTGATCGGTTCAATCGCGAAATCAGTTTCAAAATCAATAATGATGTAGTCGCCTGCCGGCCCTTTGGGCAAATCTTTGGTCGCTCGGCTAAGTCCTAACCGACGGGCGCTGATTGCGCCCAAGGGTTCACGGGCAGCGCCGGCCAGGTTCACCCAGCGGTCTTTTGCAACCGATGCCTTGAAGTGGCTTGCCGATTGGTCCCAGGCAGCGCCATAGTCTCGCTGATCCATCGCACGGAGAAAACGTTCGGCAGCGCTGATCGCAGGCTCGAGATCGGCTTGTTGTAGCGCTTGCTCGGTTGCCTGCCCAGCGCTTGTTTGTTCGGCACTCGCTGCAATCGCGTGATGCGCGCATGCAGCAAGGCTTAGGGGCAGCCAGATCATCAACACCAAGATGCCGCCCCGATTCCAGTGCGGCAAGCCCCAGGGGAAACCCTTCAAAAGCCGGCGAAATGCTCCAGTCTTTTTCGGTTGGCGTTCGCGGCCAATCAACCCGCTGTCTCCACAGCGGCTTCTGCACTGCGGACTTTCTCTCGCCTGCGCGTGGTCAGCCAACCCAATCCAAGTACACCGAGGATGGCGCATACATAAATCGCAGCGCGGACGCTTCGTTGGAGCGAATCGTCGCCGTCAAGATAAGCATCAAGTAAAGGTTCACCCACCACCATATGCGCCGCGGTGTAAGCAAGAACGGCCGCACCGATTTGGATAATTACTGGGAAACGTTCGACCAGTTTCAACACCAGTGTGCTACCAAAGATAACGATGGGGATGCTGATCAGGAGACCTAAAACAACCAGATCAAAAGCGCCTTGGGCAGCACCCGCCACGCCGAGGACATTGTCAATGCCCATCAAGGCATCGGCGACCACAATGGTCTTCATGGCTCCCCAAAACGTGGTCGCGCCGCCTTCCTCATGACCGCCGTCGTCGCTGTCCGTAAGCAGCTTGTAGGCAATCCAAAGCAGGCCAAGCCCCCCGATGAGCATCAGGCCAGGGATCTTGAGCAGCCAGACCACACCCACGGTCATTGCCGAGCGCACGACGATCGCACCAAGCGTGCCCCAGATGATCGCCTTGCGCTGCAAATGCGAAGGCAAATTTCGCGCCGCCAAAGCAATCACGATCGCATTGTCGCCAGCAAGCACCAGATCGATCAGGATGATCGCGGCAAGCGCTGACCACCAGGCTGTCGAAAACATTTCCATGTCAGCTATCCCCGATAAAGCGGCAGATTAAACATCAAAGCAAAAAGCTGATCAAAGGCGTGGGTCTTCAGCAATGCCAAAGCACCGAGCGGTGCGAGCATACGACCCAAAGGGGTATTCGGGAAATTGAGGGGCGGATTGCCCGCGGCGCAGCACACTAGCGCTTTTGACTGGATTGTCTTTGCGGCGAGCGCTGCGAAAGGGAGGCGAATCATGGGATTGTTCAGCAGCTTAAAAGAGGGCGATACGTTGATGCAGATGTTTGCCGGCAGCGATAACCCTGCGGCCGAGCATTTGCTCAGCGACACGGAAGTTAACGCGATGCGTGGCCGGCTCGCTTTCGGTGAGTCCATCAAGGCCTTCGCGCGCGGACGCGTCGTTTCCAAGGGCAAGGGGTTTTGGCTGTTGACTTCCGAGGCCATCTTCGTTTTTGGCGAAGCGGCCTACCCCTATCGCATGGCGTTTTCGCAGGTGGAATCGATCGCGGCCGAACAAGGCCAGTACGGCCTGACCCTCAGGCTGCGCGTTCAGGGCGCAAGCTATGCGGTGTTTGGCGTTAGTCCGCGCCTGGGACTAGGTTTTGCCCGCATGCTTGCGCATGCCTGCGGAATCCAAGCTCAGGGCCTTGAGGGGTCTTTGTCCGAAGCAGATGTTGAATGTCTGCTGTATCTGTTCAAGGACGCTGCCCTACGAATCGATCCGGTCGGAAGTCTGATCCAACATCAGCCACAAGTTTGGAAACAATGGCTTGATCAAAGTGTCGAAGATGGCATGGTGCTTGCCTCAGACGATGTGAATGATCAAGCGCGTTGACTGACAAGAAGGCTTGCGAGATAGTCCACCACGTGCGCAATACGCAAGGACTCTTCAGGGGGAATTTGTCGAATGGTTTCGTTCGTGGCGGGGTCGGTTACGCGAATCACCGCTTTGCCCGATGAGGAATCAACCACGAAATTGATTCCTTTGCCAAGGCTGTTGGCAAAGTTTTGAATTTTTTGGGCAGCCGCTTCGACCTGGGCGCGCGCCACAGAAGCCGCTTCGTGAACCGAGGGAACGTTGCGAGGAATCGCCGAGGTGATGAATTCAGCTTTGATACCCCGCGCGTTTGGCGGTTCACGCACAGCCGATGGGGCGTCTCCCCGCACCGGGACAAGACGGCCTCGGTCAGCAGCCGGGTTGACTGCAGGCATACTTGGCATCTTTGACCTCCACAGATTGCGTTAACTTGCTTTTGATGGTACCCCGATTGCGATTGCTGTGCCAAGTAAACCGCGATTCATTTTGTTGGCTTTGATATCCCGGCTCAAGGGCTACCCGAATGCCAAGGTCGTGGCTGTAAACAGTCAAGCACATCGCTAAAACAAGGTCAAGACCCAGGCTAAAACGGCTCCTCCGTATGCGCATCGTCCATACCATTGCTGAACTGAGGCAATCGCTTGCTTTGTCCAAATGCCCTGCCTTTGTCCCCACCATGGGTAACCTGCATCGTGGTCATCTCGCGCTGGTTGAAGAGTCCAAGACTCGGGGGGACTGCAGCGTGGCGAGCATCTTTGTGAACCGCTTGCAGTTTTTGCCGCACGAGGATTTTGATCGCTACCCTCGAAGCTGGGATGCAGACTGTCGGGCTCTGAAGGCGGTGGGCTGCGATCTGTTGTTTGCGCCAAGTGAGCATGCGCTTTATCCCGAGGCTCAGAGCTACAAAGTCACCGCCGACCCGGCGCTTGCCGGCCAGCTTGAGGGACAATTCCGCCCAGGGTTCTTCGATGGTGTTTGCACCGTGGTGATGAAGCTCTTTATTGCTGTGTTTGCCGGTAAATCCGAAGGTTTTGCCCTGTTTGGCAAAAAGGACTATCAGCAACTCCGGGTCATTGAGGCGATGACCCGACAGTTTGCGCTTCCGATCGATGTTGTCGCAGTGGAGACCACCCGCGATGCCGACGGACTTGCCCTGAGTTCGCGCAACAACTACCTCAGCGCAACCGAGCGCATAAAGGCTTGCGCTTTACACCAACAGCTTTTGGCATTTGCCGATCGCTACAGGCAGCTGCCCGATTGTGAACGCGCAGCATGGAAGTCATGGGTGGCCGCAGCTGAACAAAAGGCCATCACACAACTTAACGCGTCAGGCTGGGTGGTGGATTATCTGAGCTTGCGAAGCCGTCTTGATCTGCAGCCAGCACAAAGCGGCGATGCGCTTGTGCTGCTTGCAGCTGCGAGGTTGGGAGAAACACGCCTGATCGATAGCCTTGAGTTTTGATGGCGGCTTGGGCTCACAATCTCGGTTCTTCAAACCAGCACAGGGAGTTTGCGATGCACTTAAAGGGAAAACATGCTCTGGTCACCGGCTCGACAAGTGGTATTGGCTTAGGGATTGCCGAAGGCTTGGCCAAAGAAGGTGTGAATCTGGTCCTGAACGGCTTTGGCGATGCCGATGCGATTGAGGCTTTGCGCGATCGGCTGGCCAGGCAATACGCAGTTCAAGTCATCTATGACGGTGCTGATATGAGTCAAGGCACAGAGATTGCCCGGATGATGGCTGAGGTCGCTGCAAAAACCGGCGGGATCGATATCCTGGTGAACAATGCCGGGATTCAGCATGTATCGCCGGTGGAAGACTTTCCCGAGGCAAAGTGGGATGCGATTCTTGCAATCAATTTGAGTTCGGCCTTTCACACCACAAAAGCTGCAATGCCTTATATGAAGCAGCAAACATGGGGGCGGATTGTCAACATCGCATCAGCGCATGGCCTGGTGGCCTCGCCTTTCAAATCCGCTTATGTAGCGGCCAAGCACGGCATCATGGGCTTTACAAAAACTGTTGCACTTGAATGTGCGCAAGACGGCGTCACCGTCAACGCGATCTGCCCGGGCTATGTCCTCACACCGCTGGTTGAAAAGCAAATCCCCGATACGGCCAAGGCGCGCGGCATGACCGAGGAGCAGGTCAAGCGGGATGTGTTGCTCGCTGCGCAGCCGACCAAACGATTTGTGAGCGTTGAGCAAATTGCTGCAACCACGCTCTTTCTCTGTTCGGACGCTGCTGCTTCGATCACCGGTTCGCATATTGCGATTGAAGGGGGTTGGGTCGCGCAGTGATGCCTGGGTGCCTAGTATCCTTCACTGTAAAGCTTGGCAAGCACTGCAAAGCGCTCAACTGATGAAAAATCCCGATAAACCTTCCTCCGCAGCGCTGCTTTCTGGATAGGCTGCTCTTGATAGGCTAGGATTGTGGCTTGTTCAACAAAGGAAGGAGGTGATCCGTGAAACATCGTAAAGCTCTACTGGCTATGGCGCTCGCTTCGTCTGCACTGATTGCAGCGCCCGCAGCAAAAGCCTGCGGCAAAAAATGCGGGTCCAATAAGGAACAGGCCAAGTGCGCCAAAAAGGACGCTAAGTGCGCCAAGAAGTAAAGCTTGGCTAAGCCCGTCTACGCGGGCATCAAGCAGCTTTGCATAGGCAAACACCGCTGAGGACATTGGCATCACCGCTCATGTCGGTCCGGTCATAGGGGCTCAGGGTGTTGCAGGCAGCCGCCGCAACACCCGCCCAACCCTCGATTCACGCCTCACACCGTCGCATGCACGCTGGCTGCACTGCGAAGATTTGCTTCGCAAGCGCTACCCAAAGCAGGGTGCCTTAGGCGCATTGGGCCTCGAGCGCTCAAAGCATCGGGCACTTTCCGATGAATCGCTGCATTTCCCGGTGCTTGATCTAAAATCTAAAAACGAGAAAAGTCTTTGCTTTTTTCATCGTCACGAAGCGCGTGCCGCTGAGGCCGGACACTTTCATCTTTTTCAGCAGCATAGGCCAAACGATGTGCATCTTGTAGCGATCGCTTTGGACTGGCAGGGCAGACCCTCGCGTGTGTTCAGTGTGAATCGCTGGGTCACTGGCGAGGCTTGGATGCCCGCCTCACAGACCTGGACGCATTTCAAGCGCTGGCGGATCCGCGAACCGCGTCGCTGGGATCATGCCTTGCGTGATGCGCTCGCCCTCCCGCCTGAGGCTCAGGATCTAGCACTGATCGGGCTTTGGCTTGAGGCTTTGATTGCCAGTCTCGAAAACCCAATCAAGGATTGTTTGCGCGCACGCGATCAGACTTTGTCAGACTGGATCGATCGCAAGCCAGGCGTCAATGTGCTCGAAGATCAATCGCTCGACGTGCTAAGCAACATCCGGTTGGCCTCCGGTATCAGGCAGCTCAGTCATCGTCAAAGTCAAAACTGAGTTGTTGCCTCTCTGCGGTTTTGCTCTTTGCGCTGCGTGGATGCTTTGCAGGCAAATAGCGCTCCTGATCGCGTTTGGCCGAGGCGTGCCTGCGCACCACCTGCTCGGTCTCAGCAATCACTGACGCTGTTGCCCGAAGCGCGTGAACCCTGGCCTTTGCTTCACGGGTGGCTTGCGCGAGGTCGACCACCGGCTCAGCAATCGGATCGCTTGCCGCCAGCCGAAACTTCAGGGGCGCCTTCCAGGGTTCAAACACGAACTGATCAGGAAGCGACTTGAGGGCGGGGATCCACTGGCGAACGAATTGGCCCTGCGGATCGTGTTCCAAGGCCTGTTTGATCGGGTTATACACGCGGGTGGTGTTGATCCCTGTTGTGCCCGATTGCATTTGCATTTGAGACCAGTGAATGCCGGGTTCGTAGTCCAGAAAATGCCTGGCAAGCCACCGGCCCACCTCTCGCCAGTGCAGCCACAAGGGGTAAGCGGCAACCGACACCAGCATCGCTCGCATGCGGAAATTCAGCCATCCGCAGCTTTCAAGCATGCGTACGCAGGCATCAACCATGGGCCATCCGGTATTGCCAGCTTTGAGGGCTTCAAAGCGCTGCAGATCAAACTCGGCCTCGCGTAAACCATCGTAGCCCCGGTGCATGTTTTGCCACTCAATCGCAGGTTCTGTTTCAAGTTTTTGAATGAAGTGACAGTGCCAGTGCAAGCGGCTCAAAAAGCCCTCAAGTCCTTTGGCCTGACGGCTTTTGGGATCACCGAGCGCCTCGCGATGTGCCCGGCTTCGTTGGACCACTTCGCGCATGCTCAAACAGCCATGGCTCAAATACACCGATAGACGCGAACAAGCCTCCGGGGCCCGAAGCGGCGATGAGATACCGCCCCGGTAGTGGGCGCTGCGAAGCGAGAGAAAACTCGAAAGATGCAAAGCGGCCTGTTTGATGCCACCGCGTTGGCGATGTGTTGGCGATAAGGGATCCAGACTGAGCGTGGTGGCAGAGGGTAAATAGGGCTGAAGTTCGCCCTCGCTGATCCGAAACTGCTCCTCGGGCAGCTGAATCAGCAGCAACTTGCCGTGAATAGCCTGCTGACCGAAGCAGGTCGAATCGATCGAGGTTTCACGCGCGATGACACGGCGGTGGCGCGCCAAGGCCGAGCTCAGAATTTCCCGTCCCTTGCCCATGCTTTGCAGCGCCCCAACCGGATCGAAGCGAAAGACCGCTTGTCGCATCAGCGATTCCCACTGACTTGCCCAGGCACTTCGCGCTTTGAGTCCGCGGACCACGCCGAACTGACGATATTGCCGCCATTCAATCTGATGTTCACGGCAAAAGGCCAGCATCGCGCGATCGCGGGCAAAGCTTGCTGCGTCGCCGGTTTCCATGTGGCTGTGGAGCGTGTAGGGTCCAATCTGCCTCCGGAGCCAGTCAAAGGCCTGTGGCGCTTGTTCGCAAACGATCAGCGATAGGCCAAGTCCAAGTGCCGCAAGACTTTCGTGTAAATCCTGATAACACTCCAGCGCAAACTGATAATGCTGGGTGGCAAGCTGGCTCGATCGCCAGAGTTCCGTCTCGATCAGTGCAATCGGTATAACGATCCCTTCGGCGATTGCCCGATGCAGCGCTTCATGGTCTTCCAGCCGCAAATCGCGCTTGAACCAGACGATTTGGAGAGCGCTTTGCTGACTGTAGTGCGTGGCGTCGTTCAAGGGTGCATCGCGCGTTCGGGGTTGCAAGGCGTTGTTCAGGGTTGCAAGGCGTCGTTCAAGGGACTTTTGAGCCTGGCCTGCAAGCCCTATGCTTGCAATCCTTGTTTGTGCCTTTGGGCAGGCTCCCGATGCAAGCGGTCATTTTGATGCACTGAACTCGGTGCCTCGGTTGGCGAGAGCCTGGCTCGACCACAGGTCATGGCGCCAGTACTTGCACATCCAAAGCGTCAGCATCAGGCCGCTTGCCGAGTAAACCAGCGCGACCGCTTCGAGTCCCCAGCGCTCAATCAGGGGTCCGGCCAACAATAAGCCAATCGGTAAGCCCCAGATCGCCAGCATGCGCATGCCCATCACGCGGCCTTGGTAGGCGCGCTCGGTGCCGCGCAGCATGACTGCAGCCAACGGCGTGAGGCAAAGGCTTGAACTCAGACCCGCAAGGGTGAGCAAAAGCATGCCGCTTTGAAGGTCCCGGCTCAGAGAAAAGAGACAATCCACCAAAAACCATAACAAGGCTGCAAGCAGCATCGCGCGGGCGGCGCCCATGGGAAGCTTGTTAAAACCCAATGCGATCGAACCCAGCAGTCCCCCAAAGGCAAAGCTCGCGGTCAGCAGGCTCAAGCCCTCCTGGCCCAGCCCGTACTGGTGTTTTGCCACATAGGGCAAGAGGCCAAGAAAGAAAGGAAAGGCCAGAAGGTTCACCAAAAAGGCAAGCCACATGCTGCCAAGCAGCACGGGCTTATCGCCCAGGTAACGAAATGCGGACCTTAGATCGGTCAGCGCAGCGCGCAACTGCGCTGCGATCTCGGGCTTTAAGGGGGCAAGCTCCTTGTTCGCCCCCGCGGGCAGAATCTGCTGGGTCAACAAAAAGCTAAGGCAGTAAAGGCTCACAATCATCGCCAGGGCCCAGACCATGCCAAAGGCGGCTACGGTCGATGCGCCTGCCAGTGCGCCTGCGATGCGCGCAGAATCCGAGGTGATTCGAGCGATACCAAGCCCGCCCATCAGTTGCTGAGGCGGCAAAATCATCGCGATCACTGCGTAACGCATCACCATGTCGGAGGGGCGAATCATGCCGCCGATCAAGGCAATCCATAACACCGCAACCGGGCTTAGGGCTGCCTGCCATGCCAGCAGCAGCAGGATCATTGCGAGCAGAGCGTAACTGGCCCTGCTTATCCAGAAAAGCCTTGCGTAGCCGATGCGATCGCCTGCAATCCCAAAGAGCGGTGCGATCAATGAGCCGACGTAATGGAGTGCTCCGAACAGCGCCAGCAGGCTGACCGAACCGGATTCGACCAGGATATACCAGCCAAGTATGAGCACTTCCATTTCGATTGCCCACGACATCGCGAGATCGCCCGCCCACTGAAAGCGGAATCCGCGAACAAGAAATGGCGCAAGCACCCGCCAGATTTCCCTGAGCGCTTAAGCCAGTCAGCTCAATCAAACCCTATTCGGGACAGCCTTCTGAATCCCCAAAGCCTGTTGCGGCCAGGAAACGAAACACCATGATGTAAGCCGAAATGAGACCGATCAGATCGAGCAGTTGTTGCTCGTTGAGGGCAGTTCGGATGGCCGCAACCACCGGGTCGCTGACCTTGGTCTTGCGGGTCATTTCCACGGTCAACGCAAGGATTGCCCGATCGAGTCCCGGGAAAAGCGCCCGGTTACCCACGGCGGTGACCGGGTCGCGCAGCGCGGCGGCCTGCATTTCGTTGCCGCCAAGTTTTCGAAAGGCTGCAAGATGCGGCCCGAAGGCGTAGTCGGCGGCGTGCAAGACCGCAAGCGAACAAATCACCAGTTCCCGGATTCGCGCATCCACCATGAGGTCCCCGCGAATCGTGCCCATGAAATCATTCCAGGCCTTGGCCATAGGCGGTGAATGCAACAACACACGATCTACGTTCAAAAGTGAGCCGCCGCGTCGCTTTCGCATTGCTGCAATCGTCTCAGCTGGCTCCGACACGTCATTTGGCTTTAAAGAGATGCGCATAACGGGGGCTCCGGAATCAAGTGGCGAATGCCTTTCGTATTATGGCAGATGAAGCATACTGAGAGCGAAAGCCCTGAGAGGGGCGCTCTGAAGGAGAACGTAATGGCCCTTGTGATGCTTGAGATCTGCTACGCCCCAGAGGCGATGGAACGTTTCATGGCTCAGCCCGAAGATCGCAAATCGCAGGTTGAGGCGCTTTTTGAGTCGGCGCGCTGCCGGCTGATCGGTGCCTGGTATGTGAACGGGACCAACCGGGCTGTTTTCATTGTTGAAGGCGAAGCCGAAGACACCCGCGCCGTGGGGGTTGTTGCGCTGGCGTCAAAATCAGTCGTTGCCTGTGAAACCCGCGATCTCACAGCCTTTTCAGAGGCGGGCGCTTACTTTTCCCGCGCACAATCGATTCAGAAGGACTTTTCGGCTCGTCAATCCGGGTCTGTTCCTTCGTTTTTGAATGCAAACGGATAATCCTCGGTGGGTAGCTTGATCGGCTCAACAAGCCGGTTTTGCTCCCAGCGTCCCGCTTGCTTGACCTGGCCTTTAGGGTCGTAGAGGATGCCCAGGCCATGCGGATGATCGGCCTCAAAAGCACCCACGTAGCGTGAACCGTCCGAGAGGATGTAAACCCCCTGACCACAGCGTTGATCCTGGTTCCACTGACCTTGATAAAGCTTGCCGTCGGGCCAAACATAGCGCCCCAGGCCGTGAAAATGTTTGGCGACAAATTGACCACGGTAGCGGCGTCCGTCACTAAGGCTGAGTTCGCCCTTGCCCTCGGCTTGACCGCGTACAAAAGCGCCCCGGTAGCTGCGACCGTCGGGCGATTTCAGCCAACCAAGTCCATGGGGCTTGCCCTGATCGAAATGCCCTTCGTAAATGCTGCCGTCGGCGGTTTCCAGGCGGCCCTGGCCTTGGGGTACTTCGCCCCGGAATGCGCCCTGGTAAACACTGCCATCGGGCGACTTCAGTAGGCCTTCACCTTGCATTTCGCCGCCAAACCAACGCCCTTGAAAGACTCGGCCATCGGCTACGCGCAGGCTGCCTGAGCCTTGCGGCATGCCTGCCACAAACTGCCCTTCGAATTGGCGTCCGTCGGGCATATCCATCTGACCCTGGCCGTGCGGATCGCCCTGGTGAAACTCGCCTAGATAGCGACGTCCATCGGGCCAGCGCAGATGCCCCTGCCCATGCATGCGATGCCTATGCCAGTTGCCCTCGTAACGAAGTCCGCCCTCAAGGATCGCAAGGCCCTGGCCTTGCCGCCTTCCTTGGCTCCAGCTGCCGCAGTACATGCGCCCGTCGGGCCAGGACAGGATTCCTTCGCCCTGAAAACGGCCGTGATCGAATTCGCCCACATAACTGCGCCCGTCAGGCAATCGCATCACGCCTTGTTTATGGGGTTTTCCCTGCTCGATATAGCCCTCATAGGTTTTTCCGTTTGGCCACTGCAGGCTTCCTTCACCTTTAGGCGTATGACCATCGAAAGGACCCTGGTATCGCCTGCCATCAGGCCAGACCATGCTGCCGCGGCCTCGGATCGCGGCCTGAGACCACTCGCCGGCGTAGCTTGTGCCATCGGCAAGGGTTAGCGTGCCAAAACCTCCCGGTTCGCCGCGTTCGAAGCGGCCAATAAAGAGGTTGCCGCTGGCACTGCGGAGTCGGCCATCGCCTTGAGGCAGGCCTTGATCGAACTGGCCGACGTATTCGGTACGGTCGGGCCAGTGCAGACTGCCTTGGCCTTGTGGCCGATCATCAACGATCTGACCGGTGTACAGGCGTCCGTCGGGCCAGCTGAGCTTGCCGGGGCCACGCAGGGTTTCGCCTTCAAACTGACCGGTCAGCTCGCGACCGTCGGGAAAGCGCATACAGGCCATGCCCCGGATCGCATCGTCAACAAGGGGTCCGGTTAACTGCTTGCCGCTTGGCCAGCTGATCACCGCGGGTCCCTGGGCTTGCTCATCGCGCCAAAGCACCCGCATCTCGCGCCCGTCAGGCCAGTAGGTGATCGCTTCGCCGTCACGTTTTCCGCGTCGCCAACAGCCCTCGGTGCGTGCACCGTCGGGGCTGTAGACCGTCGCATCGCCCTCGGCAACGCCGCTGCGCCATTGACCCACGAAACGCTGCCCGTTTGCAAACTGCCGTTGTCCGGGCCCATTGGCCTTGCCGGCTTTGAATTCGCCAAGGTGGATGCTGCCGTCGGGCCAGCGCATTTCGCCCCGTCCGTTGGGCTCGGCCATCCATAAGGCTCCCCGATAGCGTCGTCCATCGGGCCAGCTCAACTCGCCGTCGTTGGCAAGTTCGCCGTCGCAGAGTGCCCCATGGTAGCTCCTGCCGTCGGGCCAGCGCAGACGTCCGTGGCCATTGGCTTCGTCTTCAAAATGCCCCTCAAATACCCTCCCATCGGGCCAGCGAAGTTTGCCCTGACCTTTGGGGCGACCGGCTTGGTAGAGTCCCTCGTGGAGCGTGCCGTCGGAATCGACGGTGCTGCCGATTCCCTCGGCTAATCCGTTGAGCACTTCGCCCCGGAATCGGCGACCGTCCGGGTAGGCCAGACTCAGCGTGCCCAGCAGCGCACCCGCTTGCCATCGCCCTTCAAGGCGCATGCCTTCAGGATGGGTCCAGGTGCCATTGCCGTCGGGCAATCCGTCGGCTAAGCGCCCTTCAAAGACGCTGCCATCGCTGAAATGAACCCTCATCGGTTCGTGTTCCAAGCGCTCGTTCAACTGCGCTTGCAGGCTTCGCAAATCGATAGCCTGCGGCTGGGTCTTTGGGGTGGGCTCGCCAATAACGCCCGCCGCATCGCCCACGGTCAGCGAACCGGTTACACGCGATGCGCCCCTGCGGGGCTGATTTGGATCGTGGTTCGCCTGCGCAGGATCATGCGGGTCGGCAGCGGAAAGAATCGGGCGAACCTGTTTGGGGCTTAACACCTAGTGCGTCCCGGGTGGCGTTGAAGTCAGCCCAAAGCGACCCCACCCCTTAAGCCGCTTAGAGCTCCGGTGTGCTGCCACCTGCAGCGGCTTCTTCGAGTTGCTGGCCGACATGCTTGCCGTCCAAAGCCTGGCGATAGGCGGTGCGGGCCATATCAAGCGAGGTTGTTGAAATGACGAGTTTGCCCCCGTCCATCACAACGTAGGTATTGTTTTGGAGCGAACCGTCAAAGCGGACCCGCTCCCAGTAACATGCTTTCTTCATGACTGCTCCCCGCACGGTGGATTGCCGTCCTGGCTGATGATCAATCAGAGTCTAAGGCCTATTCGCAAGGCTTGGAAGTGTTTTGGCAGCAAACTTGAGCTGAAGTCCTGCCTACAACTAGGTTTTGCAGGCTGCCGAAGGCAACCGGGCGATGTTTTGCGCCTTACTTTTAGCGGCTTGCTGTTTGCATCGCCTTCGCTTTGGCCGAAAAATAGTCAAGCGCCTGTTTCGTCGGCACGATTTCGCGCTTGCGCGAATCCGATTTCGAGGTTTCCAAGTCGATAAGCTCGAGCAAGCGAAGTTTTTTCAGGCGCCGGTGGATGGTCACGGTGCTGGCAAGATGTTCGAAACTCATGACCTGACGCACGGTCAACGGCGTGCCGGCGTGCCAATGCTCGCAGACCACATCAAGCAATTCCTCATGATCCGGCGTGAGACCATCAAAATCGGCCGTTTCGCGAATCGTCTCGATCAGTTGACGATAGCGAAAGTACAGGGCAACCAGTTCTTGCTTCGCAGTGCGTTTCACCCTTGATTCTCCTTAAAAGTAGGTCTCGATGTCCTGATCATGAAAATCGATAAGCAGTTTCATCACATCGGTCATCGAGATCATGCCGACCAGTTGCTCTGCCTCGCGTACCGGCAAATGTCGGAATTTTCCTGCATTCATGATTTCAATGCAGGCCTTGATGCTTGTGTCGGGGGGAATGGTGACAACCTCGCGCGTCATGATGTCGCCGACTTTCATGCCGGTTGGATCGCGCTTTAAGGCGACGATCTTGTGCACATAGTCGCGGTCAGTGAAGATGCCGACCATCTGATCATCCTTCATCACGATGAGGCTGTGGATCTCATCAGCCGTCATGATCCCGACCGCGTCATTGACCAGGGTCTCTTCGGTCGTGGTCACAAGCGGCTTAGCCCGTGAGGCTAAAAACTCTCTGACGGTGTTCATAGGTTAACTCCAGATCAGGTGAACAGGTAGCGATACTGATCGCATTGCTGAACCGGTTGCATCATCATGGATGAGGTTTCCGAGCGCAGGTTAAGGCATCGAAACTTGCGATCGCGCTCAATGCGCAGGTAGTAGGCTTTTTTCGTCACTTGATCGTGTTTATCACGTTCTTCTTTTTTAATCAATTTACGCTCACCCTCCCACCATGAACAGGTGGCGCAACAAGCCTGATTCAAGTGTACCAAAGCCCAGTTCGGATCGGCTTGCGTCCCTTGGAAAAAGGCCTTGAAGTGCAGACAGCCCGCCGAGTAGAGCATCTGATTGCCCTGTTGGCGGGAAAGCGTTGATGAGCAATGCCCTGCGGCCTTCACAGCGACCCGGGTAAAAAATTTGGGCGGCGTGTCAATCGACGGGCGCCCTTGCGGGAAGCGCTTGATGAACTTACGCGTACCGTCCCATGAAGCGCAGTTGCCGCAACAGTGCATATCAGGTGAGAGGGTTTGCGTGAGGTGCTGATCCTTCTCGTCTAGCTCATCGATTGCCATAGGTTCCTTCCTGGGGGCGGTCCGCGGTCTGACAGGTCTCTTGGGCCCCGTGGATGATTTAGTGCTTGTGCGTCATCGGCTGGCCAAGCGCCCGGGTTGTTGCTTTGACATCCAGGGTTTGCCTTTTCCCGTCCTTGCTCTCAAAAACGAGGGTGAGCGGGACGGTTTCGCCCTCTTTGATTTCCTGCTTCAATTGCATCAGCATGACATGATAGCCCCCAGGCTTGAGCTCAACCGCGCGACCTGCCGGTAAATCAAGTCCCGCGATGGCTGCCATTTTCATCACGTCCTTATCCATCTTCATTTCGTGGATTTCAACCAACCCGGCAACCGGTGATTGCACCTGGATAAGGCGCATGGGTGAATCGGTGCTGAGTTTCATAAAGGCGCCAGTCGCCTGCTGGCCTTTAACCGTTGCCCGCACCCAGGGCTCCTGAACTTGGACGGATTGCGCCGTGACGTTGCCTCCGGCAAACAGTGCAAAGGACAGAATCAGCCGTTGTACGCAGGACATCGTGAAAGCCTTGAGCATGGCGCTTCTCCGTAAAGTACCCCTAAGCTTGACCCACAGTCATGCTCAGTCCCCGAATCGTATCCGATAATTCCTCGTTATTCTCATGGCACCGCTTTTGCATGGCTAAGCCATACCGACTTGAGGCTGCATCCGATGAGCGTTCAGATTGCACTGTTGCACCGCACCGAGTATCGCTATGAACGCCCCCTGAGTCTGGGGCCTCAATGGGTCCGTTTGCGACCGGCCCCTCACACGCGAACGCCGTTGATCTCCTATGCACTGACGATAGAGCCAGAGGGGCACTTTATCCATTGGCAGCAAGATCCCTATGCCAATTACCAAGCACGTTTGGTCTTTCCCGAGCGCACAGCGTTGTTTCGCGTCACGGTTGAGCTGATTGCTGAAATTGAGGTTTTCAACCCCTTTGATTTCTTCCTCGACCGCTATGCAGAGCAATTTCCCTTTGTCTACGAAAAGCCTCTAGCCCAGGATTTGCTGCCTTACAGCAAACCTTGTGCGCTCACTCCGGCGCTGGCCAAGCGTTTGGATTCCATGCGAAGCTTAAGGGGGCCCACGCTCGATTGCCTGGTTCAATTCAATCAGGATTTGCAGCGAGATATTCTCTATACCATTCGTATGGAGCCGGGCGTGCAAACGCCCGATCAGACACTGGCCGCTGGCAAAGGCTCATGCCGGGACTCGGCCTGGCTGCTGGTGTGCCTTTTGCGCCATTTGGGTCTGGCAGCACGCTTTGTCTCGGGCTACCTGATCCAGCTCAAACCCGATCTGCCCTCGCGCGATGCGGCAAGCAGCCTCAGCGGGGACTTTTGCGACCTTCACGCTTGGTGCGAGGTCTTTTTGCCCGGTGCAGGCTGGATCGGCCTTGATCCCACTTCAGGCCTGTTAGCCAGCGAAGGGCATATTCCCCTGGCATGCACACCGGACCCTGGGGGAGCCGCGCCCATTGAGGGGGAGCTGGAGCAAGGTGAGGTGCAGTTTTCGCACCAGATGTCTGTAAGCCGCATCACGCAGCCTCCGAGCATTGAAAAACCTTATCGCGATGACCAGTGGCAGTCGATCCTGCACTTGGGTGAGCAGGTTGAACGGGTGCTTGTTGAGGGTGATGTGCGACTCACGATGGGTGGTGAGCCGACCTTTGTGTCGGCCACCGATCGTGAATCAGCCCAATGGCACACCGAGGCGCTCGGTCCTGGCAAGCGCGCCCTGGGTGTTGACTTGATTGGACAGCTCAAGGCGCGTTATGCCCCAGGCGGCTTTTTCCATTTCGGTCAGGGTAAATGGTATCCGGGCGAACAATTACCGCGCTGGGCACTGTCCCTGTATTGGCGAAAGGACGGTGTGCCCTGCTGGCCGCAGTCTCAATGGCTGGCAGATGAAAAGTCAGGCCATTTGCGGCATCACGATGATGCAGAGCGATTTGCAAAGCGGCTAGCCAAAACTTTGGGATTGCAAAGCGCTTGCGTGATACCAGCCTATGAGGATGTGTTCTATTACTTATGGCGGGAGGGTCGCTTGCCGGTTGATGAGGATCCCCTCAATGCCCGGCTGACCGAGCCTTTTGAGCGGGCGCGCTTAAGGCGGGTCTTTCAAAGCTCGCTTCATGAAGTGGTCGGTTACGTACTTCCGCTTCATCCGCACAACGGACACTGGTACGCTTCGAGCTGGACCTTGCGCGATGAGAGGCTTCATTTGCTGCCGGGTGACTCTCCGATTGGCTATCGCCTTCCGCTTGAGTCCCTGCCTGCTGCATCCCGGTCCGATCCGCTTGCAAGTCTTCCGGTCGATCCCTATAGCCCGACACTCGAATCGGCGCTGCCGCGATTTCAATCCATGCTGGCGCAGCCTGGTTCTTCAGAGGATGCTGATCCACAGAGCGCAAACAATCGGTCGTTCACGCAGGCTGAGGACAGCAAGCCTTTGCCTCTTGCGCGTACCGCCTTGTGTGTTGAGTTGCGAAATCCGGGTCGAGCCAGTGGCCCTGAGGCTGAGCTGGCGCGCGAGGGCGATTCGGTGCTGTATGTTTTCATGCCGCCCGCCCAACGCCTGGAGGACTACTTGTCTTTGCTTGCGGCTGTGCATCACACCGCTGAAACCTTATCGATGGCCGTGGTGCTTGAAGGCTATCCACCGCCCAAGGACCCCCGCCTTGAGATGCTGCAGATCACACCCGATCCGGGTGTGCTTGAAGTCAATGTTCAACCCGCGTCGAGCTGGAAGTCACTGGTCGACCAGACCCACTTCCTATACGAAACTGCCGCCGATTGCGGATTGAGTGTTGAAAAGTTCATGCTCGATGGCAGGCAAATCGGCACCGGTGGCGGAAGCCATGTGGTGCTTGGCGGGGCCAGCGTTCAGGACAGTCCTTTTTTGCGACGACCTGACGTGCTCGCAAGCCTGATCAGTTTCTGGCACAACCATCCTTCGCTGTCCTATTTGTTTTCCGGCTTGTTTATCGGACCCGGTAGCCAGGCACCGCGTATCGATGAGGCACGCAACGATCAGGTGTATGAGCTTGAAATCGCTTTGCAGCAAATCGAGCTCGAGCAGGCGCGCTCGGGCCAGTGCCCGCCCTGGTTCATTGACCGCTGCTTGCGTCACTTGCTGATCGATGTCACGGGCAATACGCATCGGTCGGAATTTTGTATCGATAAGCTGTATGCGCCAGATGGGCCCAACGGTCGCCTTGGTCTGCTTGAGATGCGCGCGTTCGAGATGCCGCCGCATCCACAAATGAGTCTGGTGCAGCAGCTGCTGGTGCGCGCATGTGTTGCCTGGTTCTGGCACAAGCCCTACCGGAGTGCAAGAGCGCAGCGGCTCACGCGTTGGGGAACCGGGCTGCACGATCGCTTTTTACTGCCCAGTTTCGTGAAACTCGACTTCGAGGACGCACTGGCCGAGTTAGGGCAGGGCGGCTTTCATTTTGATATCGATTGGTTTGCGCCGCAGTTTGCCTTCCGCTTCCCGATGATTGGTGCCCTGGACCTGCGCGGCGTTGGCATCGAGCTTAGGCATGCGCTTGAACCCTGGCAGCTTCTGGGCGAAGAGGCAAGCGCAGGCGGCACCGCCCGCTATGTGGATTCATCGCTTGAGCGTATTGAGGTGCTTGCGCGTGGGCTGGATACAAACCGTTATGTCTTGAGCATCAATGCGCAGGCTGCGGCCTTGCAAGCAACCGGTCGAGACGCCGAAGCCGTGATCGGTGTTCGTTTTCGCGCCTGGCGGCCTGCTTCGGCGCTTCACCCGTCGATTGGCATTCATGCGCCGCTTCAGATCGATCTGGTCGACAACGTGCTTGGCCGCTCACTGGGTGGCTGTCGATACCACGTCACCCATCCGGGCGGGCGCAATTACGAGCGACCGCCTGTCAACGCTTCGGAAGCTGAAAGCCGAAGGCTTTCACGATTTGTGCGTTTCGAACACAGCCCCGGGGAAATCCGGCTGGCTGCTGCCAGGCCGAGTCTTGAGTTTCCCTTCACTCTGGACTTGAGGCAATCCTAGAACCCTTTACTATTGAAAACCTTGGATGCTTCCCTGATCAGGCAAAGCGCTTCATCCGGACTCAGTCGATTGCTCAATGACAATCCTGAAGCCGCTCTGGGGCACTACGATGAGCTGCGCAGCGGTCCAAACAGACTTCGTCCGCTCTGGCAGCAATTTTCGAACCTGACGGGTGAGGCCCAGATTGCGCAGTTTGCCGAGCACGACAAGGCCATCCAAAAGGCGATCCGGCACCATGCTATAAGTTATAATGTTTATCAGGATCAGGCATCGGTTAGCCGCGCCTGGTCCTTGAATCCAGTGCCGTTTCTGATTTCAGAGTCCGACTGGCGTCATATCGCCGATGCGATGGCCCAACGCGCAGCGCTACTTAACCAGATCCTGATCGATGTTTACAGCGAACAACGCTTGCTGAAAGAGGGTTTATTGCCAGCCGCTCTGTTGCAAGCGCATCCGGGTTATTTGCGTTCGATGTGCGGCGTCAAACCGCTGCGCGATCTTTTTTTGCCGATCATCGCCTTTGACATTGCCCGTGGCCCCGAGGGTCAATGGTGGGTGGTGAGTCAGCTCTGCCAGTCGCCCTCAGGGCTCGGCTATATGTTGGAGAATCGCCATTTAATCGCCAAACTCTTTCCACAAGCCTTCAAGGGCATGGGTATCCGACACCTGGAATCCAGCTACCGACAATTGCTGCTCGATCTGACAAGGCTTGCGGCGCCGATCGCTGAGGGTGAGCCGCCGCGGCTGGTTCTGCTCACCTCCGGTCCTTGGAGCGAGACCTACTTCGAGCATGCTTATTTGGCTGCGTATCTTGGCCTGCCCCTTGTGCAAGGTGCAGACTTGATTGCTCAAGGCGATAAGCTCTACCTCAAAACGCTGCAAGGCCTGCAGCGTGTGCACGGTCTTTTGCGCCGCATTGACGATGCCTTTCTTGACCCCCTTGAACTGCGCCCTGATTCGACCCTGGGTATTCCGGGGCTGATTCAGGTGCTCAGAGAGCAGGGCGTGGTGATGGCCAACGCCCCAGGTTCGGGCTTTCTCGAGTCGCCGGCAATCCAGGGCTTTCTGCCTGCGATCGCTCAGGCGCTGCTGGGTGAGACGCTGAAGATGCCTTCTTTGCACAGCTGGTGGTGTGGCGAGTCGGCTGCCCTTGATGCGATCGCGCCCTTGCTCAGAACGCAAGTTGTCAAGTCGAGTTATACAGGGAGTAACGTTCAGGAATTCGAACCAATCATTGCGCTTCATCTGAGTAAGCAAGAACTTGCGGCTTTGCGTGAGCGCATTCGACAACGTCCTGAGCAATACACAGCGCAGACCTATTTGCCTTTTTCCCAGACACTTACCTGGCAGCCAGAGGGCTTTCGCCCGAAAACCGCGCTCGTGCGGGTCTTTGCGATTGCGGACATGAAATCGTCCTGGCAACTTGTGCCGGGCGGTATGACGCGGATTGCGAATGTCGATCCCCATGTGGTGTCGATTGCCAAAGGCGGTAGCACGCTCGATACCTGGGTTCAGACCTCAAAGCAGGATGCGCAACAGGCTGAGTGGTCGTTTCTTCCAAGCATGGAGCCACGTCTGCGTCCGGTGTCCAGTCGCAGTGCTGAGCACTTGTTCTGGCTTGGTCGCTACAGCGAGCGAGCAGAGCATCTGAGCCGCTTTGCAAAAGCCTTGTTGGTGATGAGTTCAGCCGAGGATGCGATACCCATGGTTTTCGCCAAGGCCATGACAACGCTTGCGAGCGCGCAGGCTTTGGTCGATCGCGACACACCGGGTTTATCGCAGTCGCCTGCAATTTTTGCGCGCAGCCTCATGGCCAAGCTCAGCGACCCAGCCGCATGCAGTCTGGAGTACTGCCTCTCGGCGATCGAGACCAATCTCAGGGCCACCCGAGATCTCTTTCCGGTGGATCATTTACGCCTGCTCAACAGCATGCGTGAGGGACTCAAACAGCTCGATGGAACCCTCATGGGGAGCCTTGGCGGACTCGATGAATTGAGCCTTCAGCTTGCGGCCTTAAGCGGTTTGCAAAGCGATCGTATGACCCGCGACCTCACCTGGCGGGTGCTTGTGATCGGACGATCGCTTGAGCGCTTGACGGCCTTGAGCGAGACCTTGCAACACTTGGGCTGCGAGCCGGTTTTGCGCGCAAGTCATGCCTATGAAACCCTGTTGAACCTTTTTGACAGCCTCATCACCTACCGGGTCCGCTATCAGGGGAACTACACGCCCGCTGCGCTGATTGAATTGCTCATTCATGATGTGACAAATCCAAGAGCGATCGCTGCGGTGATCGCACAAACCGTCGAGGCCATCGGCTGGCTTCCCAAGCCTTCTGCAGCGCTCGTTGCAAAGCAACAGGAACTCGCCTGCGCCAAGCCAGCCGAGCTCGGGTTGCCCGCGCTTGGCGCTTGGGCTGCGCAATGCAAAGAGCGCGGGCGAGCGATCTCTGACCTGATTACTGCGCAGTACTTTGCCCATATGCAGGCTTTCCGAACCGCGATTTGACAAGGCTTACACCGAGTCTTAAGGCCCGCACCATCATGAAAACAGGGAATCGAGCGCCATGAAGACGCTTGCTGTGCTGCACGAGACGGATTACCGTTATCACGACTGGATCCAACACGCTTATCATCTGGCCTGTCTCAAGCCGGTTGATTCGGCGGTGCAAAAGCTTGTGTCCTACGACATAGCCATCGATCCGGTCCCCGATACCCGGTCGGTGCATCGTGACTGTTTTGGGAATTGGATCGAGTACTTTGGATTTCATCATCCGCACCAAAGCCTTCAGGTGTTTGCCCGCAGCAAGGCACAGCGTTTTTGCATCGCAGCCCAGGACCTCGCCAGGGCAGAGCTCTCCTGGCGCGATTTACGACGGGATCTTGCCTATCAGGCAGGTCGTCCCTGTCAGGCCGAAGGCGAGTATGTTTTTGAAAGCCCTTTTGTGCCCTTTCTGGAGGCCTTTAGGCCTTACGCCATGGCGATTTTTGATCGAGAGCCGGGCCTTATCAAGGCCTGCCAGCAGCTGTGTCAGAAAATCCATGCGGACTTTCGCTACATCCCGCGCAGTACCGTGATTGAAACGCCGCTTGCGGAGGTCTTTCAACGAAAGACCGGGGTCTGCCAGGATTTTGCTCATGTCATGATCGCCTGCCTGCGAAGCATTGGTTTGAGCGCGCGCTATGTGAGCGGCTACCTGCTCACCCGAGCCGCGCCTGGGCAGCCCAAAAGGCGCGGTGTGGACGCGTCCCATGCCTGGGTGGCGATTTACTGCCCGAGCCTTGAGCACCCGTGGCTTGAACTGGATCCGACCAACAATGCGCTGGTTGAGGAGGATTACGTCTCGCTCGCCTATGGTCGGGATTTCGGGGATGTTTCGCCGCTGCGCGGTGTGATCCACTCCGGTGCCGGACACGAGCTGCGGGTTGCGGTGACTGTCGAGGCGCTTAGCGTGGATGCCCCGTGATCGGTATCAGGATTCAGAAAGTTGTAACCATACAGTCTTAAGATCGGTATAATTGTCTAGAGCTGCACGACCCAAATCGCGTCCCACGCCGGAGTCCTTGCCAAAACCGCCCCAGGGCAGCCGGGTGTCGGTGTGGCCAAAGGTGTTGATCCACACCGTGCCCGAGCGCAGCGCGCCAGCCACCCGATGGGCGCGACTCACATCGCGGGTCCAGACGGCACCGGCGAGGCTGTAGCGCGAGTCATTGGCGATTTCGATGGCCTGCTGTTCAGACTCAAAGGGGATGATGCTTGCCACCGGCCCGAAGATCTCATCTTGCGCAAGGGGCATTCGGTTATCAACATCGGCGAAGATCGTCGGCTGCACAAAATAGCCTTTGCCCTCAAGCGCCTGTCCGCCGAGAGCCAGCGTTGCGCCGTCGTGCTTGCCAGCATCGATGGCTTTCATGATCCGCTCTTGTTGTTGTGCCGAAATCACCGGTCCCATCGTGGTTGTGCTCTCAAAGGGGTCGCCAATCGTGATCTGTGCCGCCCGTGCACAAAAAGCCTGAACGAACTCCGCGTAAATCGCTTTTGCCACAAGAATTCGGGAACCGGCTGAGCAGACCTGCCCGGCGTTAAAGAAGATGCCAGAGGCCGAGGCCTTGACCGAAGCTTGCAAGTCCGCATCGGCAAACACGATGTTGGCAGACTTGCCGCCAAGTTCGAGCGTCACGCGTTTACAGCTTTCGGCAGCGGTCCGCATGATGTGCTTGCCCACCGCTGGTGATCCGGTAAAAGCGATCTTATCGACTTGCGGGTGCTCAATCAGCGCCTGACCGGCTTGCGTTCCAAAACCGGGAACAATATTCAACACACCTTCGGGAATCCCGGCCTCCAGAGCCAGTTCGCCAAGTCGAAGCGCAGAAAGCGGGGTGAGTTCGGCGGGTTTGAGCACCACGCTGCAGCCACAGGCAAGCGCTGGCGCGATCTTCCACACCGCGTTCATGAGCGGAAAATTCCAGGGAACAATTGCTGCAACCACACCGACCGGCTGACGAAGCACATAAGTCAGAGCGTCTGTTCGGGTGGCGACAACCTGGCCCTCGAGTTTGTCTGCCCATCCAGCGTAGTAGCGCAAACAGTCAATCGCTGCAGGCAGGTCCTGTCTTCGGGTTGCTGCAAGGGGTTTGCCCGCGTCCATGCTCTCGAGTTGCACCATGGGTTCGCGATTCTGCTCAAGAAGCTCAGCAAGGCGATAAAGCAGCCTTGCGCGTTGCGCACCGGGCATCAAGCGCCAGCTCTTGCGTTCAAGCGCGCTGCGAGCCGCACGCACAGCCCGGTCGATATCTGCGCTTTGCGCTTGCGCAATATGGGTGATGACCTCGCCGGTTGCCGGATCAATGCTTGGAAAGCTCTCGCCGGATACGGCCGCCTCCCATCGACCATCGATGAGAAGACCGGTTTGAGGCAGTGCAATGTCGCGGCGCGCTGGCAGGCTTGCTGGATGTTCCATACACAGTGTCCTTCGCTGGAGAGCTTTATCGGCGAGTCAATGGTAGCTTGAGATTTTTGTCCCGAGCGCTTGCGCGTCGAATGACATTTTCAATAACGAGATATCGGTGAGGTATCGGTTTCGCTCGTGCTCAGCGCCTGGTCCAGAAAATCGATAAGTGCCACACGCGCCTGCCTGCCCGCTTCGGCATTGGCGCCCTGATGAACGCCTTGAGGGTTTGTTCCATTTCGTATATCTGTTCGAAAGCGCAGTGGCGCAGTACCGTCAAAGCCGTGATAGGCATCGGCCCATGACCGAAGCTGCACCAGGGGCGATGCAAGCTTTAAGCAGGGCTCGGGCGATGTCCAGTCATCGGACAATCCCACAAGCAGCAGCACCGGCATCGCGGGCTTGTAACCCTGTTGTTCACGCGTGATGCAGCCCGGGTAGAAGGCTGCAGCGGCCCGCAGTCCAGGATATTGCCCCTTGAGCGCTTGCGGGTCGCCTCGGTGGGTGTACTCCAGAACCGTACTTCCGCCGTTTGACCAACCGATCAGTGCCAATCTTGTTTTGTCGACCTGCGCCTGATCGATTAGCCAGGCGATCGCCGCAGCCAGATCCGACCTGCGCAAGGACTGATTCACGGCAGCGATCGACCCTCTTTCACGGGTACAAATCTCCTTGACGCCGCGGGTGCTGAATGAATCCGGAGCAAGCACATGCCAACCCTTGGCCTGAAGCAAGGCTGCGTAGCTACGAAAGCGCTGGTCGGGTTGTCCTCGCGCATTGAGCATGCCACCGCATCCGTGCAAAAGAATCACACCGGGTCGCGCTTGCTCGGGCTTATCGCTGTGGGCAGCCCACCACCACAAGTTCAGCGTCTGGCTGGGGCCGTGGCTGACCGTAATCGACAGGGCTTGGGGTGCGGGTGCTTGCGGTGTTTGGACTTGAGGCGTGTGCGCCTGGGATGTTTCAGCCGGGTGTGCGGCAATCTCTTGTGAGGCGTTTGCCTTCACGAGTCGAAGTGGGATGCTCAGTACGATCAAGCAAATCATCAAGGCTCGAATACCCTGCGGTAAGCTTTTTCCACCAGGCAGAAAACGAGGGGAAGGGGCGATCGGCGATCGGAAAAAGCGGGGCTTCATCGTATTGCTCCACAAAGGAGGGCCAATAAGTGTGCAGGTGAATATTGCGCCAGGTTCCAAGGCTTGTCGATGCTTGATTCAATATTGATAAATCCCTGATCGATCCAATAATAATATCGTCACAAATCGCAGTCATCACGCCAAGCACCCAGTGCCATCGGGCCAGGCTCCAATCCATAAAGTCACAGTCAGTCGGTATGAAGCCCACCATGTGCCATTGTGCACCCTGCGCTTTTGGCGCTTCGCTTCGCAAGGCCCATGGGTGAACCAGCCAAAGCCGCTGCAAGGGCAAAAGCTGTCGCTGCAAAAAATCAGCAACAGGCGTAAGGCGATAGTCTTTCATCAGTTGCGCGGGCAAATCACGAGCCTTCAGACACAAGGGCTGCTCAACACCATCGCCTGTGGGTCGATCCCGCGGAAGTGCTGCACCCCGACTGATCGCCTCAAGGCTTGCATAGTCTCTGTCAATCGAGGTGCCGGGACTCCACCAGTCACGCGGTGCAAATCGTGCGACATTGTCGGCATTGAACAAGTAGGGTTTGTGGCTGCTCGTGCCAGCAACCCACTGCCAACTCAAACTGTTGCTTGCGATGTCGCCGTCAAGCAAATGCTTCAGTAGCCAGGATGCGCCGAGTTGCCAATGCACCCGGCGGATGTGCACCCAATAGCTTGCCAGCCACATCCTGGCATGGTTATGCACGATGCCATCGCGATAAAGGCTGCGCACCGCCGCGTCGATGGCTGGGACGCCGCTGCGCGCCTCGATTAAATCCTGCGGCAGTTCGCTGGCATAAGCTTCATCGGGCAGTGGCCCTTGCCGCAGCGATTGAAACACTGCCTCCGGATGATGCGCCAAAACATGTCTGAAGTACGCACGCCAACCGAGTTCATAAATCAACTGATGCTGAACCGCAAGCGCATGCTGTGCAGCGATCCGGATTGCCAGGTCCCGAAGCGTGATGACGCCGTGGCTGATCCAAGGCGAAAGGCCAGTGACAGCGCCTTCCAGATGATTGCGGGTCTTGGCGTAGGCTGCCGGATCGATTGCGTCGATTCGCGCCAAACAAGCGCCGATTGGGCCCGAGGGCTGCCGATTGGCCGAATCGCTCATCGATCCGCTTGCAGCGCTGCGGTGGTTGAAAACGAGCCTTGAAGCTGGGCCCTTGGGGGGCTGAATTCGATGTCTGGCATGCTTGCGCTCCTGCATTGGATGATCGTGCGTGTTGAAAACTGAGCATAGGGGCAAAGCAGGCGATGAAGCCGATCAACCGTGACCGACGAGAGCTCTTTGAACGGGCGCTTCTGGGTGCTGCCGGATTGGCCTTGCTGCCCCAGGATTTGCCTGCGGCTCAAGGCGATCGCAGCGCAGACGCGGCGGTGCTTCGGTCTGATGAGCCTGCACATGCCCAGGGCCCGCCCACGCAAAACGAGCGCAGGCCACACTACGAGCTCTTTGAATTTGCCTGGCAGGATTCGGCGCGCAAGCGTGCGGTTCCGGCGCGCTTTTATCGACCGCTTGCCCGCGATCGTGCTGATGGCGCTGCAAGGCCGCTTGTGCTCTTTTCGCACGGTCTTGGGGGCTCTCGTAGCGGCTACCGTTATCTCTCCGATTATCTTGCCACAGAGGGTATTGCCTGCTTACACCCTCAGCATATCGGGAGCGACCGAAGCATTTGGTCGGCGGGAAGTCCTTTCACCGTGGGCTCGCGCCTGCTTGCTGCAAGCCAGGATGCCGAAGCGATTGCCAGAGTGCAGGACTTGCGGTTTTGCCTCGATCAATTGTTTGCCAGTGAGTTTGCCGATCAAATCGACCGGCAGCGGATCGTGGTTGCAGGCCATTCCTATGGCGCCAACTCGGCGCTGCTCATGGGTGGCGCCCGCGTTGTTCGCAACGGTATCGGTGTTGATCTGCGCGATGCGCGGCCGAAGGCGGTGATTGCGATGTCAGCACCACCTTTTTACGGCGAAGCCTCATGGACATCGATCCTCTCATCCATGAAGCTGCCAAGTCTTCACATCACCTGCTCCGAGGATGTCATCCGCATCCCGGGTTTGTTAAGCGGCGCCGACGACCGGGTCGCGATTTTCGAGGCCACTGCGGGCCTGCCCAAATGCCTCACGATGTTCGAAGGCGGTTCACACAGCGTATTCACCGACCGCGAAGCAAGCGGTGGTTTTGAGACGAATCGCCGGATTAAGCGTGCAAGCTGCTTATTGATTGCAGCGTTCTTGAGGCTGACCTTCGATCAAGACCCTGCCGGCATGCGGCGCTGGCAAAGCCAGCACGACGACATGCTTCGGCAGTTTATTTGGTCTTGAGCTCCTGGCTTTGCATTTGGATTTTCAGCTCCGCGAGCATTTTTGCCTTGCGCAACGCCTCCTCCTGCCTTGCCTTTGCCGCCTTGTGGGCCGGGTCAAAGCGCTGCCTGAGTTGATTGGCCGAGTCGATCAGGGTGAATCCGCCGCTGAGGGCTGCTACCGCGACCAGGCAGATGATGAAGACGGCGCCCGCCCACTCAATGGGATTGAATACAACAGTCATGATACAAACTCCAAGGGTGTTGAACACCCTTGCAGCTTAGAGCAAATCATGTTCAAGAACAATCGTTTGCATCAATCTTTTGTTGTATTTTAACAATCCGGCTTTTGTATCGGTGTATCAGGCCGCAGGGATGCGGTAGAGCGCGCAAATTTTGTTTCCATCGGGGTCGCGCAGGTAAGCGAGATAGAGCTGACCGGCTGGACCTTGACGAATGCCCGGTGGGTCTTCAATTGCGCTGCCACCGTGGGCAAGGCCTGCCTCGTGCCAGGCATGGACTTGCTCGGTTGAGGAGCAGGCAAAGCCGATGGTGCTGCCGTTGCCTGCACTGGCCGCTTGCCCGTCAATCGGAAGCGAGGTGGAGAAGACACCGGTTTTGGTCCGCCAAAAGACACGATTCTTGTCGATGTGACCTGCACCGATGCCAAGGGCACCGAGTACCGCGTCGTAAAACTGTTTGGACCGCTCAACGTTTTGGGTCCCGAGCATGATGTGTGAAAACATTCAGATTCCTTTGTATCAATGAAAAAGTGACCGGCGCCCGGTACTGTAGCCTTGATCAGCACAAGATCTGAAAAGCCGCCGCAATTTGTCAATCGGTCGGCTCGAAAAAGCGCTTTGCTGCGTCTCAGGCCTGTGCTCGCTTTTCGGTGGTTGCTTCTCTGTTAGGCTTTTTGCGCTATGACGAAGGATCTACATCGCCACGACTTGTTTGATGCTTCCTACGGCCATGCACGGATTCGGACTGCTAGCGGCATTCTGGGCCTATCCGTCTTGCTCACCCTGGGCTTTGCGGCAATCGAATGGCTTGCCGCTTCTTATGCGGGTTCGCTTGCACTGATGGCCGATGCCGGGCATATGCTGACTGATGCCAGCGCGCTCTTGTTGGCACTGGTTGCCCAGCAACTGGCTCGCAAGCAACCCACGGCACGAAGTTCATACGGGTTTGGGCGTATCGAGGTGTTGGCTGCTGCGGTCAACGCGATTGCGATGTTGGGACTTGCTTTCTACATTTTGAGCGAATCCTTATCGCGTTTGTTCAAACCGCAACCGGTTGCCAGCGATCATGTGATGGTGGTCGCAGTGATTGGCCTCGTGGTCAATCTCCTGGTCGCATGGTTGTTGTCCCGCGATCAAACGAGTCTCAACACCCGGGCAGCCCTGGCGCATGTGATGGGCGATTTGCTTGGGTCGGTTGCCGCGCTGTTATCGGGGCTCATCATCGGCTTGACCGGTTTTTATGCTGTTGACCCGATCCTGTCGATCCTTGTTTGCGTTTTGATCTTGCGGGCAAGCGCCGTTTTGCTTCGGGATTCTTATCGCATCCTGATGGAACAAGTTCCCGATTCGGTAAATTTTGAGCAGGTGGCTCAGGAACTCCAGGTCGATCCCAATGTTTCGGAGGTGCACAACCTGCACATCTGGGAGACTGCGCCCGGCCACGTCACGCTGACCGCTCACTTGCAAGTGCGATCGCTCGAACAATGGCCCGACACGCTTCGTTCGATACAAAAAATGCTTCGCGACCAGTTTGGCATTGACCATGCCACGCTGCAGGCCGAGCCCCAGCACGATGATGTGAACATCAAGCCCCATGCCCTGAAGGAGACAACACAGCATGAGCAGCGCATTTCCCCCATTTGATTACGATTCGGCGCGCGCGAGCTTTTCGTTTTCGGTACCGCCGCAGTTTAATTTTGCCTTTGATGTTGTTGATCAGCGGGCAAAGTCGGACGATAAGACAGCGCTCATTGCGATCGACCGATCCGGAGAAACCGTTAACTACTATCGTTATAGCGATCTGGAAAAACAATCGAATCGCTTTGCCAACGCGCTGCTGGCTATGGGTATTCGAAAGGGCGACACCGTGCTGGTTGTCCTGCCACGAATCGCTGCCTGGTACTTTGTGATTCTGGCTTGTACAAAAATTGGTGCGATTGCCATGCCTGGGACCAATCAGCTAAAGGCTAAAGATCTTGCTTACCGAATTCATCGCTCGGACGCCAAGCTCGCGGTGGTGACGGCTGCACACGCGCAGGCAATCGAGTCGATCCAGGGCGACTGTCCGAGCCTGAGGCATCGGATACTCGTCGGTGGGCAAAGCCCAGGCTGGGAGCACTTTGAGGCCTTGTGCGCCGAGGCAAGTGAAGCCTTGGATCGATCGTCGATTCCGGCAACGAAGGCCGATGAGACGATGCTGATTTACTTCACCTCGGGCACAACGTCGATGCCCAAGATGGTAGCCCGTGACCACGCCTACGCGCTGGCGCATGGGATCACCGCCCGATATTGGCAGGATTTGAAAGCAAGCGACGTGCACTGGACCCTCACCGATACCGGATGGGCCAAGGCCGCGTGGGGATTGCTTTATCCGCCGCTGCTTGCTGGTGCAAGCATTATGTTGTACGACGGCGAAGGATTTGACCTTGCGATGCATTTGAAAATCATTGCCCAACACCGGGTCAGCACCTTTTGTGCGCCGCCAACGATTTATCGGGTGATGGCCAAGGCCGACTTGTCGGGTGCGGATTTCAGTTCTCTGCGTCACTGTTTTGGCGCTGGCGAACCCCTAAATCCCGAGGCGATGCGTGCCTGGAAACTCGCAACCGGCTGCGACATTTATGACGGCTATGGACAAACCGAAACCATCAATATCGTTGCAAATTTTCCCGGCATGCCGATACGCCCCGGGTCGATGGGAAGACCATGCCCCGGACTTACGGTGGACGTGATTGATGATGCGGGGCAGGTGCTTGAAGCGAACGCGATAGGGCATATCGCAGTCAAAATCACAGACCCCTATCCGCCCGGTCTTTTTCGCGGCTATTACCGGGATGAAGAGACCACTGCCAAAGTATTTCGTCACGGTTGGTACTACACCGGCGATACCGCAACGCGGGATGAGGCTGGTTACATCTGGTTTGTTGGCCGATCCGATGACATCATTTCCTCTTCGGGCTATCGCATCAGTCCCTTTGAAGTGGAATCAACGCTGATTGAGCATCCGGCGGTGGCAGAGGCGGCGGTGATCGGAAAACCCGATGAGCTTCGCGGTGAGATCGTGAAGGCATTTATCATCTTGGCCAAGGGCTATCAGGCATCCGAAGCCCTTGCTCAAGACATCCAGCAGTTTGTCAAAGATCAAACCGCCCCCTACAAATACCCCAGAGAAATCGAATTTCGTGACAGCCTGCCGAAAACAATCTCCGGCAAAATCCGAAGGGTTGATCTGAGGGCAGAAAAATAAGCGATCCAAACTTCAGATCGTCGACCTATCGGCATAATGCGAAAAGCGCTTCTTTGGCGATCACCTCGCCGTGCTCTTGAACAAAATGACCGGCCTCATCGAGCACAAGTGCAGGCGGGCATTGGTTGATGGACTGCCGCAAGGATTCCATGGCAGCCGGTGAAAATACCGGATCACGTTTTCCCACGGCCATCATCGAAACGCCACGCCAGTGTTCGCGCCAGAAGGTGGCAGCGGCGCGCGAAGCCAGCACGCCATCGTCTTGCGCGCTTTCTGGCACCATCTCTGGAAAGGCACGCGTGGCTGCGCGGAAGGCGGGCTCAGGAAAAGGAGCGTCGTAGGCGGCACACTCGGCTGCTGATAAATGGGGATTGCCGCGTGCAAGAAGCCTGGCAATTGAAAAATCAGGTCGCTCGGCACACATGCTGCGCCACTGCAAAAAGCCTTCAGGCAGCGGAGTTTCGGCGGTGGCCAGATGGGTATTCATCACCAGCAAGCCTTTATAGCGTTCTGGTTTTTCCATGGGTAGGGTTAAACCCAGCAATCCGCCCCAGTCTTGCACCACCAGATGAATGCCACGCAGATCGAGCGCCTCGACAAGCGAAAGCAGCACCTCCCGGTGCCAGGAAAATCGGTGCTGCGCCGCATCGATCGGCTTGTCGCTTTTGCCAAAGCCCGGCATATCGGGAGCAAGCACACGGTGCCCGGCAGCAAGAAACACCGGGATCATCCGCCGGTACAGATAGCTCCAGGTCGGGTTCCCATGCAAGCACAACCAGCACACTTCGGCATCGCTTGGTCCTTCATCGATAAGGTGAAGCCTCATGCCGCCAAGTGAGGGCATCCCATCAATATAGCGCGCCTGCCAAGGGTAATCGGGAAGTGCCGCAAAACAGGAATCAGCTGTCCGAAGAAAGTCGATTGCAGCCATGTTCAAGCCCTGATGCCGAATACGGAAAGTCACCTTATCACGGTTTGGTCACGCGAAAGTCGGGACACAAAGACGTTATGTTAAGGCTCTGGCTAAAGTCGCAGAGGAAGTGCGCCGTGAAATGCAGTGTAAAGAAGGGGGGTGTTTGATGAGTTCTCGACTGCCTAGCGCTCTGGCCAAGTTAGCGTTTCGCGCGCTGGGATATCCAACGCTCAACAAATTGACGGTCTGCATGCTTTTGGGCAGTTCCGCCGCCATGTGCTACGGCAGCGACGACTTCATTGCCTGCCAGCAAGCAGTTGCCAGTGGCTCGGTGATGGTGGGCTCGGGACTTGCGGGCGATCCTGCGATTCCTGAACCGCAATCAGGCTATAAGCTCGGCAAAAAGCCGACCACTGCCCTGAGCTACATGGCCGTGACCGCAAATCCTTTGGCGACGAAAATAGGTTGCGAGGTGTTGCGCGACGGCGGCAGCGCCATGGACGCGGCGGTTGCGGTTCAAATGGTCTTGGGCTTGGTTGAGCCCCAATCCTCCGGGCTTGGAGGCGGCGCCTTCATGTTGCACTACGATGCCTCAACGAAAACGGTTCGTTCCTACGATGGTCGGGAAACTGCACCTGCTTTAGCAAGCGAGGATTATCTGCGCTATGTCAGTGCAACCGATAAAACCAATCCCTTGCCAAAGCTTTCCACAGCGTTTAACAGCACCCGCGCAAGCGGCCGCTCGATCGGCACGCCCGGTGCAGTGCGAATGCTCGAACTTGCGCACAAGGACTACGGCAAGCGTCCCTGGGCTGAGCTCTTTAATCCCGCGGTGCAACTGGCAAGCGACGGGTTTGCAATTAGCGGGCGTATGGCCGCGGCCATCGCGGGTGCTCAGGCGGATCTGCTTCGAGACCCCGATGCGGTGGCCTACTTTTTGAATCCGGATCTTTCGCCCAAGGCATTAGGCAGCGTGATCAAAAATCCGGACTACGCAGCAACGCTGAAACTGATCGCAAGCGGTGGCGCTGATGCATTCTATACCGGTACGATTGCTGAATCGATCGTCAAAAAAATTGCGGCCAGCACTGGCGGTCCCGCCAGTCCGGTTGCAATCACGCCCGGGCTGACAAGCCTGCAGGATTTGACAAACTACAAGGCTATTCGGCGCGAGCCTGTTTGCACAAGCTACCGCGATACCTGGGTTTGCGGCATGGGTCCACCTTCTTCCGGTGGCATTGCCGTTGCGCAAGCCTTAGGGATCCTGGAAAACTTCGATCTGTCAGCCTATAAGCCGGCGCAGATTGGCGACGAGGGTGCAAAACCTTCGGTGACTGCTGTGCATCTGGTCAGCGAAGCGCAGCGCTTAGCCTACGCAGACCGCAATCAGTATGTGGCCGACACCGATTTTTTTCCGCTTCCGGCAAACGGTGTTGCGAGCCTTGTGGATAAGGCTTATCTCAAGGCGAGGGCCAGCCTCATCAGTATGAACAAAAGCATGGGAACCGCAGCAGCCGGGGTCTTTGCTGCAAAGCCCCTTGGAAGCAGCACCCAGGAGGGTAACGGTACAACCCACATCACGATCGTCGACCGTTCCGGCAATGTGGTTTCGATGACAACCACGATCGAAAGCAGCATGGGCTCGTTTCACTTCACCCGAGGATTCTTGCTAAACAATCAACTGACCGATTTTTCCTTCGATCCAGTCGATGCCTCGGGTGCGGCAATCGCCAACAAAATCGGCCCGAATAAAAGGCCACGCAGTTCGATGGCACCCACCATCGTCTTTAGCAAAGCTGCCGATGGTTCTAAAGGCGACTTCCTGATGGCAACCGGTTCGCCCGGTGGTGCTTCAATCATTCAGTTCGTGACCAAGACCTTGATCGGTGTGATCGACTGGAAACTCGATGCGCAGCAAGCGACCTCGATGGTCAATTTCGGTGCGGCAAACAGTCCCACAACCGGAGTCGGGGGCGAACACCCTTATGTTGACCTGAGCGGAAACGGGCTCAATGACCCGCTTTTGAACGGCTTGCGATCGCTTGGCCACACGGTCTCATTTGCAGCCCAGTCAAGCGGGGTCTCCACGATCGTCAAAACGACGATTCCGAGCAGGGCTTCACCGGTTTACCTCGGTGGAGCAGATCCGCGTCGCGAAGGGATTGCTCTTGGAGACTCGCCGCTTTGAGGCTGCAAGCGCGCGTTTCATGGTTTCGTGGGTCCGGGTCCGATGGATTAACTGTGTTTTGCATCGCAGGCTTGGATTAAGAAATCAATCAAGAGGCGGTTGCGCAGGATGCGCATGCGCTCGGGCGGGGCGATCGCCATAATCAGATTGCCGAATCGGGTTTGCTGTATCCATCCGGGAAGGACTTGGCGCAACTGACCGTCGCTAAGAGCCTGTGCGCAAAGATAGTCAGGCAACTGCGCAATACCCAGGCCTTGAAGGCAAGCTTCGAGGACGGCTTCGGGATGATCGACCTGATAGCGGGTGGTGACAGCAATGCGTCGCTGCGCCTGTCCGGCCGACATCTGCCACCATTGGTCTGCGGGCTCGCGCCAGTAAAACAAGGTGCTGTATTGGGGAAGAACATCCGGATCCTGTGGCTCCGGATGTTGCGCCAGATAGCTGGGTGCTGCGACCAGGAACCAGTTCACCTGTGCGATTGGCGTGCTTACGAGCTCTTGCTTGGGCATCGACGAGGTCCATCGCAGCGCCAGATCGAATCGTTCGAAGGCAACATCGACCAAGCGGTCTGCAAGCCTGAGCTCAATTTCGATTCCGGGGTGCATTTTCAAAAATTCCGGCAGCAGTTTGCACAACACCCGTTGTCCCCAGGATACCGACGCGGTGATGCGAATTTGACCTCGGATCTCCGATCGGCTGGCTAGCAGAAGTTCCTCAGCCGCGCGCAGTTCGGCAAGCGCACGCTTGGCATGCTCGAGATAGAGTTCACCCGCTGCGGTGAGCACGATGCGACGGGTGCTGCGGCTAAAGAGCGTAACCGCTAAGTGAGCCTCGAGCTGGGCGATGCGTTTGCTGACGACACTTTTTGCGACGTTCAGGGCCTGCGCGCTTCGTCCTACGCTGAGCGTTTCCGCGACCTTGACAAAGCAGGCCAGCATGTCTGCGCTGATCACGATTGTTTCCGATATGCGAATAATGTGTTTGCATTTAAGCCTATTGTCGAGCCGGGGTAAATCGCTAAGCTGCTCGGTAAGAAAGCTTTTTCATAGGCAATACAAAACCAGGAGACGACAATGAAAATTTATGCTGATCCGATAACGGTGAACTGTAGGAAAGTGCTCGCGGGACTTGATCTCATCGGGGCAAAGTTCGAGCTCGAGCACGTTGATTACTTTAAAGGTGAGCAAAAAGACGCCGCCTACTTGGCTATCAACCCCAATGCCTCGCTTCCGGCCTTGGTCGATGGCGATTTGGTTTTATGGGAATCGAATGCAATCTTGCAGTACGCTGCCGACAAAGAAGGGAACCATCAGGCTTATCCGGTTGATCTGAAGCAGCGTGCCGACGTCAACCGATGGTTGTTGTGGGAGTCATCAAGCTGGTTTCCGAGCACTTATGTCTACCTGGTTGAAAATTGCGTCAAACCGCTGCTTGGTGGCGCGGCCGACCCCGCCGTGCTCGAAGCGCAGCATGCGCAGTTTCACAAACTCGCTGGTATTCTCGATGAGCGCTTAAAGCATACCCGTTGGATTGCCGGCGAACACCCGACGATCGCCGACATCGCTTTGGCTGCACCCATACATTTGCATGCCTGGCAACAGTTACCGTTGGCGCAACATCCCAATCTGCTGCGGTGGATGACTGAGGATGTTGAGGCTTTAGCCTGCTGGAAATCCACGATGGTTTATGAAGGCTTTACCACCACCGAGCCAGCTTAGGGCTTGTTGCATGATGCAGGTCGTTCGAGGCGTCTTGAGTCCGACCTGCTTTTTTATGATCGACGCATAAAGAGCTTGGTTTGATCGAAATGATGAGCGCTGTAAAAGCAACAATGAATTACACCGTGGATAACGGTCGTCCTGCTGCCTACTACTTTTACGAGCCGGGACCTGACGATGCGCTTAATCCTGCAGGAACCGATCCGCATGAGGTTGCGATTCACAACGCCTGGTCGCTACGCGATCAATTGTCGGTCGATCGCCAAGGATTTGAGTTGCATGAATTTGACTCAACGTTCCAAGATTTTGATCACGATCATCAAATCCGGGAGCACTTTTATCCCCAGGTCGTCGATTTTGTGAAACGTCACAGCGGTGCGATTCGGGTGGAAGTTTTTGACCACACGATTCGCCGAAGACAACCGCCGGAGCAAATGGTCTTCTCAAGACCTTCGACCGAGTTCAAGCAGCAAACGACGGTGCAAAGGCCGGCGGTTTTGCTGGTACATAGCGACTACACCGTGCAGAGCGGTCCGCAAAGGGTGCGCGACATTGTGCCGCAGGATGCCGAACGATTACTTAAAGGACGCGTTGCATTCTTTAACGTTTGGAAGCCGCTTTACCAGACGGTGCAGGAGCTGCCGCTTGCAATGATTGATGCGCAAACGCACCAAGACGACGATTTGATTCGCATGGAGCTGAAGTATCGCGAGCGAACCGGCGAGATTTACGTGATGCGCTACGCCCCGCATCACCAGTGGATGTATTTTCCTCAAATGGAAAAGCACCACGCCTTGCTCTTAAAGACCTACGACTCCGAGCAAGATGGCCGCTGCCGCTTCATGGGACATTCGGCCTTTGAAGACCCGCAAACGCCGGGAGACGCACCCAAACGCGAGAGCATCGAAGTGCGGGCGATGGCCTTTTTCTGACGTCAGGGAAGCGGTGATTCCAGCGGCTTTCCGGCAAAGCGGCAGTCGACCCGCAGGGAGGGGTGGCGTTGACGCATCGCGGCGCAGTGGCGTTTTGCCTGCGCTTTGGTATAAAACATCGCATCAAATCCACTCACCATCCGGTTGTTGAAGAGCAAGTCGTAGCCAAGGCCATGCACCGTAGGAACGCCTCCGAGATAGCTGTCCATGGCTGGCAGCACGCAGGCGTTTGATTGCTCCTGGAGCGATGCCAGGTCGTGTTGATGCGGGAAGATTCTTGGGTTGAGCAAAAGCGTCAGGCGCTCGCCTTCAGAAAGTGTCCCAGGGTTGAGGGCGATTTCGGCGCCGCGGCTGCGATGCCGGGGGTTGTAGGACATCAGCGAATCGCTCTCGGTCATGCTCTGACCGAAGCAATCAACGTGTCTGAGGCCAAAGGCATGACCGAGTTCATGAATGAGTGTGCTATAAAAACTATGCCTTAAGCGCCGGTACTCAAGAACCACAAGACCACCTCCGCCGTTTACGCCGCCGTTAAAACTGCGGCCGCCACCACCCCAATGAGGTCGGTAAATTTGCATATTGGGATTGACCAGAATAAAAACAAAAACGCTATGTTCACGATAGCGATTGCTTGCGCGTGACTCGAACATTTCCTTGAGCATGGCGTGCTCAAAATCGGGCGCGGTGTTTGTGTCCCGCCCACCCACGCCAGCAGACCCTCCAGCGCTGGCAACCGCGCTGCTGCTACCAAGGCCGCCAAGGCCACCGAGGGCCGAGGATTCGTAACGGCCGTAATGAACACTGGCCTCGCCAATTTCGAAGGCTGAAACCTCCGGTCCAAGCAGGTTTTTGAAATGATCGCGCGCATGCGCCAGATAGTGGCTGATCAAGCGCAGGTCAGCCTCGGTCGGTAATCCGCTTTGTGCTGCGTCGCTGAATACATAAAACACGGGTCTGACGGTGATGCGGGGACCTTCGATAGCCCTTGAGCTTGTTTTGCCAAATTCGCAGACTTTTGCCTTTCCTCGCAGCAAGTCACTGAATTGGCTATTTGAGCAGTCGATGCGATCAGAAGCGACTGCGTAGCTCCAGACCGGTTCTTTTCCATAGCGAATCAACCGAGTTCCCTCAAAGCGGCACATGCCGCCCTCGGCGGCGCAGGCAGTCCAGTTTGAGGTCTCAAGATCATCAAAACTAAAGCCCTTGGCAGCGCTTGTAAGCAGCAGAGGTAAGCAGCAGGCCAGCGCAATAAGCTTTCGCTTCACCCAAACCTTGAGCCAAGCGTCAACCCCGGGATTTGAGCAGGATGGCACAGCGCGATTCACCAGGGGATCGCCATGCCCTGATAGTCGATAAATTGAGCGCCCGGCTTGGGTGTGCGTTGATCGATGGCCGCCAGGCAACGACGTACCGATTCCTCAGGCGAAAGCGCATGCATCGAGGGCTGCACAAAGTCTCGTGACAGTCTTGAACGCACGGTGCCAGGCTGCAAGGCAAGCACTTGCGCTTGCGGGTTTGTGCGCTGCCATTCAAGCGCTAAACATTGCAGCATCATGTTCAGCGCCGCCTTTGAGGCCCGATAACCATACCAGCCGCCTGTCTGGTTGTCTTGGATGCTTCCCACGCGGGCTGACAGCTTTACGTAAAGCACTTTGCCTCGCTGCAGCAGCAAAGGGAATAAAGCCTTGATGAGCAGCATCGGCCCGATCGCATTGATATCCATGGCCTGTTGTAATCGCCGGGCCTCGAGTTCACGAAGCGCTTTTTCAGGGCGATGCCCGTCAATCACCAGCGTGCCTGATGCGTCGATGATCAGGCTCAAGGCTGCAGGCGCAGCAAGCGTTTGCACAACCGCGTCGAAGGCCTCGGGATCCCGCAAATCAAAGCCCGGATGGCTCGAACGCGAAAGCTCGGTCAGGCTTTTGCACCGGCGATCCTGCCTGAGCTGATCGGCAAAGGCGCAGCCCAGGGAACCGGTGGAACCGATGATCAGCGCATGGAAATCGTCCGGTATCAACATCAGATTCCCCTTGATTCGAAGATCACCACGTCAGGCTTTTCGCAAAGGCTCTATGATAAGACGCATGATGCAAGTATTTTTTGACGGCTCTTGTCCGATGTGTGTGCGCGAAGTCGCGGTTTATCGGCGCGCTTCGCCGCCCGACATCGTATGGCATGACTTGTCTGTGCCTGCGCTTGAGATTCCGGCGGGCAGCGGAGGCTACCGGCCGGAGCGTTCGGAATTGCTTAAACGATTCCATATTTATAACGAAAATGGTCAGTGGCTCCACGGTGCCCCGGCCTTTGTGTGTTTGTGGCGCAGGCTTGCGCTAGCCTGGCGGACCCTCGCTTTGATTGGAAGGCTCCCGGGCGGACTGTGGTTCATGGATCGGGTCTATGACCTCTTCTTGCGCATCCGGCCCTCGATGCAGTCCATGGCATTGCAGTGGTTTCGGCCGGACTGGTTGCCCGCACATATGGTGGCTTCGTTGCGCTCGGATCATGCGGGCGAAACCGGTGCGGTGTGGATTTACCGGAGTATGCGCTGGTTCACGCGTGACAAGGACTTGCAGCGTTTGCTGGAGTCCCACATGAAACAGGAACAAGTGCATCTTGATGCGATGAATCGCATCTTGCCCTGGCGTTTCAGAAGCCGATTGCTTGCGCTTTGGGTGCTTGCCGGCATCCTCACCGGCAGCATCCCGGGGCTGCTCGGAAGGCGATGGATGCTTGGGACGATTGTTGCGGTTGAACGTTTCGTCGATGTGCACTATTTGGAGCAAATCGAGGTGTTGCGCAGCGATGCGAGCAAGCGAAGTCTTGATACAGCCAATCAACCGGATTGCTCAGGTGCGCTTCAATGTGGCATCGGTTCGGCCAAGGCGGCCGCTGTTTTCGCACCGTATCCGGACCTCTTATCCATGCTCGAAGCCTTTCGTCACGACGAACTCGATCACCGCGATGACGCGATCGCAGGTCTGGGTCCAACCGAGGATTCGCTCCTTTTCAGGTTTTGGTGTGCGCTGGTGGGACAAGGGTCTGCGGTGGCGGTCCGGATCGCGAAACTGATCTGACGGTTTGTCAATCTGATTTTTTGATGGCTAGGCCCGTGCGTCGAAGCGTTTTAGGCGGCAGCGCCTTGCTCTGTGCCTCATGGCTGTTGAGTGGGTGCAGCAGCGCCCTGTATGGCGATGCGCTTTACCGACTCCAGCTTGCAACCGCCGGAAAAGACGTGATGTGGATGCCATCGAGCCAGGCGATCTCGATGGCGATGCTCAAGGCTGCCAACACGCAGGCTTCAGATGTGGTCTACGATCTGGGGTCGGGCGACGGCGTCATTCCGATTCTGGCTGCGAAGCACTTTGGCTCAAGAGCCGTTGGGATCGAATACAACCCGGATTTGGTTGAGCTTTCGCGGCGCAATGCGCTTCGTGCAGGGGTCGCCGATCGGACAAGTTTCATGAAGGCCGATTTGTTTGAGGTCGATTTTTCCAAGGCCAGTGTTGTCACCCTTTACCTTGGCGAGGCCATCAACCTGAAGCTTGTTCCTCGGCTTGAAGGCTTAAAGCCCGGCACCCGCATCGTCTCGAATCGTTTCGATTTGGGATCATGGCGTGCCGATCGGATCATCAACGAGGTACCCGACGAACTGGCGATGCTATGGATCGTGCCTGCCCGCCTTCAGGGGCGCTGGCGGACCGCGTCACGAATCGGTCTTGGTTTTGAAGCGGTCGAGATTATTCAATCGCACCAAATGATTGAATTGAGAACGGTCGGAAGCGGGCTGGCGGCCCGGGTGGGAGAGGGACGAATCAGCGGCATGGACGTGAGCATCGAAATCCAGCACGGACAGTCCGCGCCGCTAAGCTTGAGGGGAAGCCTTTCAAGCGACGGTCAGCGCCTGAGCTTGACGGCCACGGCCGACGCCCGTTTGACAAACCCGCAAGCGATCGAGCTGATACGCTTTTAAGCTACACAACCAGAAGATCAGGGGCGATGTTCGCGCCGTTGCGCCAATCAGGGGCTATGTTCACGCCGTTGCGCCAATCAGTGGTCATGTTCGCGTAGTTGCACCACATTGCCTTCGGGATCGCAGACATCAAGCGCTTTGTAGCCGTCGCCTGACCAGACTTCGCCGCAGACAACGCCACCACAAAATTCGGTTGTCCAACGAGCATCAAGCAAGTGCTTGACCTTGAACCAGGGCTTGATGGCTTGTTCTTCGCGGGGTACAGGCGGTGTTTGGATCTGAATGCCGCGGGCGTATTCGGGTGGAATTGCATGCACCACAAGCTCGCCCGCATCCCAGGCGAGGATTTGATGGGTGGCGTCGGCGTGGACGATCTTTGCAAGCAAGACGCGAGCGTAAAAGCGCGCCACGGTATGAAGTTCTAAAGCGTAGATCACAAAACCGGTTGGTGATGGCGTTGTCATGTTTATCAGCATGGAGGCGATATTTCATCCTATTGTAATAGTGTCAAAACCCAGCCTGGGTTTGGCGCGCGATGCGGCGCGATGATCAACCCTTTGCCTTGCTGCGCGCGAAGATGGTCCTTGCCTGTACGAGGATGGTTTATGCCTGTCCGAGGACGCTAAACAGCGCGCTGGCTATATTCACGAAATCAGAGTAGCCTTGAGGCCCTCGCGTTAACTTCTATGCGGGTTATTGCGCCGCGCTGCTGACAGGCGCCAGGTGCCCCATCGTCTACGCGATCAATGCCCTTGGAGTGCATTCATGGCCGAAGAAGAACCAAAAGTCGAGCGGCCAAAGTCACTCGCTGAGCAAATCAAAGAGGGTGCGAAGTCGGCTGGCAAGGCTCCGATGAGCTTTGAGGATCTAGACGGTGCGTCCAAGGCGGCGGTTGTCTTGCTCTCAGTTGGCGCTGAAGTGGCCGCCGATGTGCTACGGCAGGTCACCCCGATTGAGGTTCAACGCATCTCGAGCAAGATGGCGATCGTGCGTGCCCTGAACCGCGACATGCTCTTGCAGGTGTTGCGTGACTTCAAAGAGGCCACGATCAGCAACGCTCAGGTTGCCTTCGACACCGACTCCTTCATGCAAAACATGTTGCAAAAGGCGCTTGGCTCGGAGGGCGCATCGGACTTGCTTGGCAAACTCGAGGCAGCGATCGACATGTCGGGGCTTGATGCCCTGAAGCGCCTTGACGCTGACGTTGCCTTTGAAATTTTGAAAAACGAGCATCCACAGGTTCTGGCAACGATTCTCACCTTTTACGAACCGCCCCAGGCTTCTGGCTTGCTCAAGCTTTTCCCGGCGGAGATTCGCAACGAGGTTGTCTTGCGCGTTGCCTTGCTTGAGAAGGTTCAGCCGGCAGCGTTGAAGGAACTCAACGAGACCATGATGAATATTGGAGCGCAAGACACCAAGCGCTCCAATGTGGGTGGTGTGATCCCGACTGCGGAAATTCTCAACCTCTTATCGGGTGGCATGGATATGGAGGCGATCGGCAAGATTCGCGAACACGACACCGCGCTTGCCGATGCGATTGTCGAGAAGATGTTCACCTTTGAAGATCTTATTGAGCTTGACGACAAGGCAATTCAGACGCTCATGCTCGAAATCGCTCAGGATCTGCTCGTGGTCGCACTCAAAGGTGCCTCGCCAAAGCTTCGCGAGAAGATTTTCAAAAACATGGCCAAACGCGCGGCCGACACGGTGCGCGAGGATCTCGCTGCGCGCGGTCCGATGAAAGTTGCCGATGTCGAGGATGCACAAAAGCAGATTCTCATCACCGGTCGCATGCTGCACCAGGAAGGTCGTATTATCATGGAGCGCAAGAAAGAGGGTGGTGACGCAGGGTTCTTGTAGACATGACAACGATGCGCCAACGTGCTGCCGAGGGTTTACAAGTCGGCGACCGGTTTACGATTTCGCGAAGCTTTACAGCAGATGACATCGCTCTTTTTGCGCAGTTATCGAGGGACCACAACCCGGTTCATGGTGACGATGGCTATATCGCACTCAAGGGTTTCAAAGCCCCCATTGCCCATGGCTTGCTCACAGCAAGTCTTATGACTGAAATCGGCGGACAGATTGGTTGGCTCGCAGCGAGCATGTCACTTCGATTCAAGCGTCCGGTTTATGCCGGCGAAATGCTTCACTGTGAATGGTTGATTGCCGAGATTGATGAGCGCAGACGGGCAAAGGCCATAATTCATGTCACGAACCCTGACGGTTTGACGGTGCTCGAGGCCGAAAGCACCGGCGTGCTGCCGAACGAAGCCGAACGCGAGCGACTTAAGGCTTTACTTTGATCGATCGTTTGCGGAGTTTTTAAAAGCGTCTGCGATCGCGCTTCAAAAAAAGCCTATCAAGGCGCGTGTGGAACGACTGATGTTGCAGAACATGCTGGATCCAGCCATCCTCTTCTTTGTTTTTGGCATTTTCGCCGGGGCGATTCGTTCCAATCTGGAAATCCCCGAAGCGATTGCAAAGTTCCTCTCGCTCTATCTCCTGATGGCACTTGGCCTCAAAGGCGGGTTTGCCTTGGCGCAGTCTGGGGTGACCGCCGATATTGCGCTCTGCCTGCTTGCGGCTGTTGCGATGGCCATCGTGGTGCCGCTGCTTGCGTTTGGCGGACTCAGCCGCTTTACCGATGGATTCAATGCCGCTGCTCTGGCCGCTTCCTATGGTTCGGTCAGTGCGGTGACATTTCTCACAGCGATGCAATACCTGGAACAGAAAAGTTTGCAGTTCGGCGGCCATATGGCCGTGGCCATGGTGCTCATGGAGTCGCCCGCAATTGTTTTAGCGATGCTTTTTTCCAACCAGGTTCGAAAGCATCCACAGGCTTTGCGCCTGGCGACCAACAATCCATCGGCAGCAGGTCTGTCGCATGCGGCACAAAGCCCGTCGATCGGCAGCATTTTTCATGAATCGTTTACCAACGGCGCGCACTTGCTCTTGCTTGGCGCGATGCTTGTGGGTCTTGTCAGCGGCGAGGAGGGTAAGGCGGTTATGCAGCCGTTTTCGGGCGATCTCTTCAAGGGCATGCTTTCATTTTTCTTGCTGGATATGGGATTGGTCGTTGCAAGGAGTTTCCGGGGCGCACTGAGCGCATCGCCTGCTTTGCTTGCCTACGCCATCGTTGCGCCCTTTGTTCATGCGGCGCTCGCGCTCGGACTGTCCATGCTCCTGGGCTTGGCGCTTGCCGACGCCGTGCTCTTGATGGTTTTATCGGCCAGCGCCTCATACATCGTGGTGCCGGCAGTCCTGCGCTACGCCATTCCAGAGGCAAATCCGGCGCTGTATTTGGGCTTGAGCCTGGGCATCACGTTTCCGTTAAATATTTTATTCGGCATACCGCTCTACACCTTTGCTGCAAAAGCGGCTTATTCAATCGCTTGACAGCCTTTGGGGTGAGGAATCTTCGCTGGGGTCTTCGTTGCCCGAATGCTCGCGTATCGAATATAGTCACGCTCTGCGAAAACTTATCGAGTAAGCTGATGAACGCTGATGAGCCGTTGACCGTTTGCAAGCCCTTTACACGCCGATCTGCGCTGAGTGTGGGGGCCTGTTTTGCGCTTGTCGCAAGCGGCGGCGGGGCAAGTGGCCTGTTTGCGCAGACCCGCGAGCCGCTCAAGATCAAAGGCCAGGTCAAAGTTGACGGCAAACCGATCGCCTCACAGCAGCAGATTCGGAGCGGTCAGTCAGTCACGGTGTCACCAGGTGGCAGTGTTGCCTTTGCAGTGGGTGATGATGCTTTTATTTTGAAAGGCCAGGAGCGTGGCGCCAATCTTCATATCGAAGGTAAAGCCTCAAGCGTGGACCAATTGCGCCTGGTGAGCGGTGGTTTGGTTGCTGCCTTTGGCAAGGGCGCAGAACGCAAAATTGTCACAACCAGCGCAACGCTGGGTATCCGCGGCACCGGTTGTTATGTGGAATCGCAGCGTCATCGCAGCTATATCTGCTACTGCTACGGCAGCTTTGCCTTTGTATCCCGGGATGACCAATCGATCCAGGAAACATTCGATGCGACCTACCACGACGCTGGTCGTTACCTGTTGCGCTGGCCGTCCCCTCGCATTGTTCCAGCCGGCGGGCTAGGGCACGATGATGATGACTTGATCCTCGCTGAGAGCCTGGTCGGCCGTAAACCACCCTTTTTGAAGACTTGAATGGTCTAAAGCTTGTGTGGCGCGCGCTCAGCGCCGCAAGGCCGTTCTCGGTGGGGGTGATGATCACGGTTTATCTGATGGTCTCAGCTCACGTGCTGCAGCTTATGCCCAATGGCTTTTTGCAGGTACTTGAGGGTTATGTTTATAACGAGCGGGTTCGCTTGCTTCCGCCTCAGCCGCAGATCGATCCGGTGGTTATTGTGGATATCGATGAGCAAAGCCTTGCCGAATTGGGTCGTTGGCCCTGGAGCAGAATCAAACTTGCAGCGCTGATCGATCGCCTTTTTGAGCACTACCAGATTCACACGCTGGGACTCGATATGGTACTCGTTGAGTCCGAATCACCAGCCGCTGATGCGGCACTCATCAAGGCGGTTGAAGGCCGGCGCGTGGTGGTGGCCTATCATTTTGTTTCGCCAGGCGGCGCTCCCCATGAGAGCCCGGGCCTGCTTCCAGAGCCAGATCTGTCGCTGCAAAGTATCGCAAATCGTTATAGTTTTCCGATAGATGGAGAGGGGTCTCCCGGTGTTCTTGCGGGTTTGCTCAGCGCAGCAGCTGATGCAGGCCATATCAATCCACATCTTGATCACGACGGTGTGACCCGTCGGGTTCCGGCACTGATTGCCTGGGCTGAGGGTCTTTACACGACTTTGTCGGTTGCGGTGGTGCGTGCTGCGATGGGTGGTGCTGCGATGCAAGCCGATCGGATCAACGAACGCCTGCCGGGTGCGGCGATCGAATGGCTTGAGTTGCTCAACCTGAATCAGACGCTTGCGATTCCGGTGGACCGCGAACTGATGATGCAGATTCCTTTTCGCGGCGCAGCAGCCAGGTTTTCCTATGTGTCTGCGCGCGATGTGCTGAGCGGGCAGGCAGATCCGAAGCTGCTTGGCGGAAAGATCGTCTTGCTCGGAACCACCGCCCCGGGTTTGTTTGATCTTCGAAACACGCCGGTCTCACCCGCATTTCCGGGCGTTGAAGTTCATGCAAATGCTGTCTCAGCGATCCTGAATCGACAGTTACTGCACCAGCCAGCATGGATCGACGCATGGCAGTTGATCGTTCTTGCGCTGGTGATGCTGTTGGCATTGATCGTGATGGGTTATGCAACGCCGATGTGGGCCTTTCTCGGTATGTTGCTCATCGTGGCGTCGCTCGTTGGGCTCAACCTGTATTGGTGGACATCGAAATTTTGGGTCGTACCCCTGGCGCCTACCCTTTTTGGGATTTTTGCGGGCGTGGGTGCAGCGCTGTTGGAGCGATGGGCGGGTGCCTTGCGACGATCGCGCCGGGTTGAAACTACCTTTGCCCGTTATGTTCCCAAAGAAGTCGCACGCCGCCTTGCCAATGATCCCGACAAGGACTTGATGGCTGCGCGTGAGCACCATGTAGCCATCATGTTTACCGATATTGCGGGCTTTACCACATTGGCAAGAACGCTGAGTCCGCAGCAGATCGCGCAACTTTTGCGCGAGGTCCTCACCGCCCTGAGTGCGATGATTCATCAGCATGAGGGAACGATCGATAAATATATCGGTGATGCGATCATGGCGTTTTGGGGTGCGCCGCTTCAAGTACGACATCCCGAACAGCAGGCACTGGCTGCTGCGCTTGCGATGGTGAATCGTCTTGCGGATTTGCAACAGGATTTAAGCGCACGTCATCTGCCTCGCATCATGATCGGTATTGGTATTCATAGCGGTATGGCCTATGTCGGCGACATGGGATCGAGTTTTCGCAGCACCTATACCGCCATTGGCGATAACGTCAATCTTGCAGCGCGCGTGGAGGGGCTCACACGTGTCTATGGGCTATCGGTTCTGGTGACCGAAAAGGTCAAACAGTCATGTGAAGCGGATTTTCTCTTCCGATTTGTCGATCGCGTGGTGGTCAAGGGCTACGATGAAAGTATTGCGATTTACGAACCCTTGCAAGCTTGCGCAGCGATGAGCAGCGCCGAACGGGATAAGCACGAGGTGATGATCGAGCAATGGGATGAAGCCTATCGTTATTATCAACAAGGCGATTGGGATGAAGCACGCTTGGCGATGCTGAGGCTTTTTGCACACCCGCGTCTTGGTACCGGTGCCCGGGCTTTACTGCAGCGTATTGAGACGCTTGAAGCCAACCCACCGCCACGCGGATGGAACGGCGTATGGACGATGGATGCGAAGTGAGGCGATTCGATATTGATGGAGCGATTGCAAACACCTGAGGCGATTCGTCAACGGATTTGGCAAGAGCTGGTCCGCTCGAGCCGGGACCGCCATCACGCATGGCGAACACCCGCCTTGGCAACGCTTGGGCCGGATCAGCGGCCTGATGCAAGAACCGTTGTGCTGCGGCATGTGGACGAGGCGGCAGAACGATTGGAAATTTATACCGATATGCGCAGCCCCAAGCGGGCCGCCTTGGAGCAAGCACCCTGGGCGCTTTTTTTGTTCTGGAGCCACCGCTTGCGCTGGCAGTTGCGGGTGTCGGTTCGGGTCTCCGTGATCGACACCGGGCCTCGGGTGGAGCAGCTGTGGTCACAGGTGAAAAACACATCGGCTGCAGCAGACTACCTGAGCCCTAATCCCCCCGGGTCTGCGCTTGAGGCCTGTACCCAAGTAGAAGCGCCCGCCAGACATTGGTTTGGCATCATCGATGCACAAGTCTGCGAAATCGACTGGCTCGAGTTGGGTTCAGTCGAACACAGGCGGGCCCGTCTCACCCGCGACAGCTGGCAATGGCTCAACCCCTGAGCGCTCACCCTGCTTTCAAGGGGTTGGGTGATGATCGACTGCTAGGTCGACTCGCTCGGTACGAAACGCGACTCGAGCCGTTCACGCGCTTGTTGCAGGGCTTTTTCAAAGGCCCGTGTGGTCATGGCGTCCTGCGAGCATACTTCGAGCAATTCATTGCCTGAAAGACGAAGCCGGATTTGACACTCGGACTGTAAACCGCCCGAATCCAAGGCAACGCTGCCGGTTGCAATTTGAACCGCGTGGATGATGTCCTCAAAGGGCCCGAGTCGATTTAACACCCGCACCCGTGAGTGCTTCAAACCAGCAACGCCAAAAGCTTGGGCCGCTTGTTGAATCACGATCTGCATGGTCACTCCTAAGATAAACGCGAAATTGGGGTATTCCGCACAAGAAGACTACTCTTGCATGGTCGAGGATCGGCTTAACACCCTCAGTGCTGCATAAGTTTTGTGATGCAAAACTTATGCAAACAGGTAGGCTTCGAATGATGCTGCGTCGCGACGCCGTCAAAGGGCGCACAGCAGGGCGCAACCGATCAACACAAAGGGGCAGGCAATGGAGACGAAAGAACGAGCAAAGCGCACAAAGCAGCGGGCAGGGCCGATTCAAAGCCAGGATATGCTGGTGTCGAATACCGCGATGGCGGTCTCTGAGGAAGTGTCATTGCGCATCGGTGCGCTGTCAAAACTCAGCGGTATCCCAAGCCCGACGCTTAGGGCCTGGGAGCGACGTTATGCTGCCTTCACGCCGATCAAAACCGGCTCCGGACAGCGCCTTTATGCGCGCAGCGAGGCCTCGCGTGCGGTGTTGATACGCGGACTTGCTGATAAGGGATTCGTCCTGTCAAGGCTCGCTCGCTGTGGGATCAACGAGTTGCTGCAGCTCAAGGCAGCTTCTGATGAGGGTGCCTCATCGGGCGAGGCCGTTCAGGCGAATCGGTCGCGTCGCGGCAAACAAGTGCACAGCCTCAAGGCTGTCGTGATCGGCGAAGCGCTTGCACTTCGGCTGCTGCAAGGCAGATTTCTGACTGCGTTCGAGTCGCTTGGTTTGAATCTTCAAATGGCAAGCCCTCCGGCCAAGCTCAAGTTGTTGCGTGATCCGCAAGTCAATCTTGTGCTGATGGAAGTTGATTCGCTGCTTGATCGGCATTGCGAGTCACTGGTAGCGATCAAATCAGCGATTCGGGACAAACCCCTGCTTGTGTTTTACCGTTTCGGGGCAGCGCCTTTGGTCGCCTTGCTGCGCCACGCGGGTATTCAGGTGTATCGCGAACCGACTGAGGATTCGGCCTTGATGGACGCTCTAAAGAACACCTGTGCCGAGTTAAGGCGCGGCGCGCCGCAGCTGCTTGCGCAAGGCTTAGAACGATCAAACGCGCAAACGGATCCGCAAGCGGTTCCAGCCTTGAGCGCTGGGCCTGTTTCCGCACCCGTCCGACTGCCCGGACCGCGCCGCTACAGCCTTGCAAAAATCAGAGAAATAGCCCAAAGCACGCCAAGCGCCAGTTGCGAATGTCCTCGGCATGTTTCAGAAATCTTGGAGCAATTGCTGGCCTTTGAGGATTACACCGAGCGCTGCCTCAGTCACGCAATCAAGGATCTCGCCATGCATGCGGATTTGCTGCAATTTGTAGCGATGGCCCGTTCGCATTTTGAAGACGCGCTTGAGGCGGTAGCCCGCCACGAAGGTATTGCGCTGTAGCCTGCGCCGAACAGTCCGCCATGCCAAGATCAGCAAAAACACAGGCAAAGAAGCAGCGCGAGATCAGGGCATTTTTCGAGCGGCCGCAAGCCGACTAGCTATTGCCAGCAAATCAGCGTACGCTCGGTCGATTCACGCGAAGCAAAGCCTCCTGAGGCCATGACTCTCGCAGCCATGCCCTATAGGATTTAGAACATGAAGCGAAGAGCAGCGCACACGAAATCTCTTGCAGCGCTTGCCGCTGTTGTGGAGGCGCCGATCAAAAAAACCGTGCCCATGCCCATCGGTGCAAGCCTTGCCGTGGCTGACACCCCCGCTATGGGCAGCACGCGTTGGTGCACTTATTGTCTGGGGCCCAAAGATGCCATCGGCGGTATGTGGATGATTCTTCATGGTGGTGCAACCCAGCGATGGCTTTGTTTGACTTGCGCCGCAAAGCACCGTCCCTACTCTGCAAGCGCCGCAGCAAAGCGCGCGCTGTGACCAAGGAATCATTGATTGAAATGCAAGGCGTGGTTGATGAGGTGCTTCCCGATCAGCGCTTTCGCATCACGCTTGATAACGGCCATCAACTGACGGCGTATAGCGGCGGCAAAATGCGCAAGCACAACATTCGAATCCTGCAAGGTGACAAGGTCACGCTCGAGATGTCACCTTACGATCTCGGCAAGGGTCGTATTACGTTTCGGCACATCGATACCACGCAACGAAGCGGACCGCCTGCGCCTCGTAAAAGGTACTGAATCCGCAGGCTGTTTGGCCTGTTTCAGGCAAGCCTGATCATCCAGACAAAGAGCAAAAGCGTGCAGAACAACACGACCACCAGGCCCGCTTCTCGCGTGAATTTTAGATCGGCATAAAAAGCTTCGAGTGCCTGGGGTGACCAGTTCTCCCGCGACGCTTCGGGAATCTCCCGACTGCCGATCCATAAGGCATAACATCCGAGCAGCACAGCAAGCCCCCAGAAAGACCACGCGAGCATTTCCATGCGTACCCCCAGCTCTCTCGCCTGAGATTCAGGCGGCTGCGCAAGAGGAATTGCCTGCGAAACCATCAGAAGAACCACCTATACTGTCATGGATCGGCAAACCGTCCTAATCACGTTGCGCTTTGCCCGGATGGGTCGGGCCACGGATCTGCCGATTTGCGGATGTGCCGAGCGGCGCATTTGCCGAGCCACGGATATGCCGAGCCAGTGCTTTGCGCCAGGCCAAGCGCGTGGGCATAATATGCGGCGATCCTTTACCCCTATGAATGTATTTTTGACGGAGCCCACGCCATGTCCGCAAGTGAAAACCCCTCCTGCCAGTCCGATGGTCGTCGTCGTTTCGGCGTCATGATGTTGACCCTGGCCGCACCTACGCTGCCTGCCGTTGCGTTTGCCCAAGCGCCCATGCTGAGCGAGACCGATGCACAGGCTGCGTCGCTCGGCTACCGCGCCGATGCGACCAAGGTCGATAAGGCCAAGTATCCGCGCTACGCCGCAGGACAGCTGTGCGTCAATTGCACGCTCTATCAGGGCAAGCCCGATTCAGCAGCAGGCGGCTGCAGTATTTTTCCCGGCAAGCAGGTTGCGGGCAAGGGTTGGTGTTCGGCCTACAACAAAAAAGCTGCCTAAGGCTGAATCTCGAACACTAACGCTGCATCTCACATGCAAAACGGGCCTTCAGGCCCGTTCTTTTACTTCAAAGGCGGTGCAAGCTACCGCCTTTTTTCATGCGTCAACGCGATCAGTGATCGCTGGCGTGCTCGTCGCCAACGTGCTCTTCGTCGCCGTGATCCACATCAGCGTGATCAACCGACTCATCTTCCAAAGCAGCCTGCTCGGCAAGATGAACGGCTTGCAGCTGGTGGCCATAAGCGAGGTAAGCGTGATGCGCTGCTTTTACGGTGTCATCAGCTTCGTCAGCTGCGGCTGCAGCGAGCTGATGCTTTGCAGCTGCTTCGAAATGATGAGCAGCCTTGCGATGATGATCGGCGGCTTTCATGTGAACTTTGTGGTCATGTGAATCTGACATCGTTAATCTCCGTGGGGTTTATGACAAGGATCGGGTGACTGCGCACCCGGGAAATCCCTTAGGTATTCTGCGCGGCTTCTATGAAGATGTTGTGAACTGAAGAAGTCATCTGGGTGACTGCATTTCATGTAACACTTTCAGTAACGGATCAGCGCAGGGCGTTTTCATCCGGGCTGAGTACCTTGTCAAACAGTGGCAAGACCCAGTTCAGGTAGGCATGCGAAAGCCGAAAGTAGTTCCAGGTCGGTTGAAGCTCGCAACCTATATGTTTTTTGTATCTATATGAGGTGATGCCAAAGTCGATTTCCCTTTTGGAGCGCTCAAGACCGACGTCGATGCAATCGATAAGCAGGTTGAAATAGACCCGCAACTTATGGGAAACCGCGTAGTCCATACCCAGGTACTGGGAATACAAGGTATCGCCAGTGGTGATCATCTGATGGAAGGCGATCAGTTGACCTTCGTAAAAGTAGAGCAGGTAGGTGCTGACCGAGGATGTTGACTGAAAGTATCGGATGTCGTGATCAAGAAGCTTGAGGCTTGCCTTGTCACGGGTTTGTTTGTAAAGGCTTAAGATTTTTTCGCCATATTCAATTGGAAAGCCTTCGCGCAGTTCGCGTTTGACCGAAGCGCAGGCCTTGCGTTGCCTGAGCAAATCGGCCCGCTTCTTGGTTCCGATATCGCGCCAATACGTGGAACGAAGCGGAAGCAGGGCGCGGGGCATACCGGCAAGCCTTCGGAATCCTTGCAAATTGTCGCGCTGGTCAAAGCCTTTGAGGCAGAGCAGGCTAAAACCCGATCTGAGTTCTTCAGCAGCGGCAAGCAAGCTGCTCGAGGCGATTTCTGCGGCCCGATCTGTGGTTGCCCGGTCAAGATGGCCAAGCACCAAAAGCCTGATCATGAGGCGATCAAGCGTTTTTGTTTCAAGTTTCCAGGGCAGATAAGGGCCAAGCGGAACTGTGATCTGATTCAAGGGCAGGTGAATCGGACGCCCACTTTGCCCGCTTAGGGTGATCGACTTGGCGTCAACAATGTCAGGGCCAAGGGCTTGCGGCAGGGTCTGATCGAGGGGGTACATGCGGCCTTTTCAGTTACGGGGATGCGTTTTTTCATCACCAGTGGACTGAGCATACCGATAAGTCCCGGTGAATCGCAGGCATTTCGGCTAGCTCTTTTCAATCGCTTACATTGAAGACAGTACTGTTGCAGGTCGCGGGCGATTTGTTGACCGCTCAAGGTTTGAGTGCAGACTCAGCGTGCCAGAACAATCGGTGGTGATGAGGCAAGGTCAACCATCACCTCAAGGCCATAAACGCGCGATAAAAGATCGGGATCGAGGACTTGCGACACAAGGCCTGATGCGATCAGCCTCCCCTGGTCCATGAGCGCGAGCCGATCGCAGCAGCGCGCTGCCAAGGACAAATCATGCAGCGCTACCACCACGGCCTTGCCTTGACGGGCATAGTTTCGAAGTGCCTGGCTGATTTGCTGCTGGTACAACAAATCGAGGCTTGCAACCGGTTCGTCGGCCAAAAGCACCTGGGGACAGCCTGCAAACACCCGCGCCAGCCACACCCGCGCTTGCTGGCCGCCTGATAAATGGTCAACCCGCATGTGGGCGAAGGCGCGCACGCCTGCCAGTTCCATGGCGTGATCTATCGCATCCGGATCCTCGTCAAGCCAGGGTAGACGGCCCAAACTCACGAGGTCATGCACATTCAGGCTCCAGGCGCTGTGGTTGTGCTGAGGAAGCAGACCCACTTGGCGCGCGCGCTCACGAGCCGGCATGGCATGAAGGTCCTGGTCACCGAGCCTGAGCCTGCCAGTGCTGGGCAGCAGGCCTGCCAAGGTGTGCAACAAACTCGACTTGCCTGATCCATTGGGTCCGATCAGTCCCCAGACTTCACCCGGCATGACCTTCAAGGACAGGTTGTGCAAGCGGCCTGCAACCGTGGCGTTCGTGAGACTCAGCCCGCCCATTGCCTTCGTTCCTTAAGGAGCAGCCACACAAAGAGCGGCGAACCCACGAGCGCAGTCAGCACGCCGAGCTTGAGCTCACGGCCTGGCGGCATCAGGCGAACCAGAATATCGGCGCTACAGACCAACGCGGCTCCCAGAAGCGCTGAGGGCAAAAGCAAGCGGTCAGGACGGTATGCCACCCAGGGGCGCAGCAGGTGCGGCACGATCAAGCCAACAAAGCCGATCGCGCCAGCGACCGACACCGCAGAGCCAACCATTAGGGCTGCCGCCAGAATCACCCGTTTGCTGTGCTTTGCGAAATGAAAGCCGAGGCTCTCAGCGACAGCTTCGCCCAGCGTGATGGCCGCAAGAAAGGGGCGCTCCTGCCACAGCAAGCCAAAGCCCAGGATGAGTGCAGGCAGCAGCAAAAGCACATGGTTCATGCTGCGGTCAGACACCGAGCCCAGAAGCCAGAAGACCAGTTCCTGCATCGCGAAAGGATTGGGTGCAAAGTTCAGAACGGTCGCAAGCAAGGCCCCGGCAAGAGTCGATATCGCCAGGCCAGCCAAGACGATCATGGAGGCCTGCGTTGAAGCGGCGATCGAAAGCATCAGAACCATGGCCAGCGCAGCGCCCACCAAACCGGCAAGCGCAGGGGCAAGCAAGCCTGCCGAAGGAAAAAGTCCAAAGTAAAAAACTGCTGCTGCGCCTAGCGCCGCGCCGGGGCTTGCCCCGGTCAGGCCAGCGTCGGCCAAGGGGTTTCGCAGCAGGCCTTGCAAGGCTGCGCCGCTCAAACCCAGCGCAGCGCCAACCAGCATCGCCAGGAGGGTGCGGGGCAATCGGATCTCACCCACCACAAGGGCCGCTCCTGAAGGATTTTGGCTGAGCCAGTCGCGTAATCCGGCGAGCACATCCACCTGCACCGAACCGAGTGCAAGCGAAGCGGTGGCGGTGACCAACATCAGGAGGGCCAGTACCGGATTGAGCCAGCGTCTCATGGCTGCAGTTGTTCGATCAGCTCATCCATCCAGGGGCCGGGGCACTGCCAGCGCCACGCATCGGTTTTGATCCACCGATGGGGCGGCACTGCGCGCTTGAGCACCGGATGCTGGGCAAACTGATGGGCAAGGGCTGTATGGCTGGCTGCAAAGGAGAGGATCGCATCGGGTGGATCGGCAGCAATGGCTTCAAGATCAAGCTTTACCCGACCGTTATGCTTAATATAATTTATCCATCCTGCACGGGTGATCAGACTGTGCTCAATGGTATTGCGCCCGGTGCCGTAGCCATTGGGGCCGAGCAACAACAGGCGACCATGGCTGCCGGCGGCAGCCACAATCCGGTTCGGCCCTAGTCCTTGCGTTTTTGCATCGCCCGATCCGATCGGGGAAGCTTGGAGACTTTGCGCGCTGGCCTTACCGCTTGGGGAAGCAGCATCGTTGAGCAGGGCTTGCACCCTTGATGCGACAAGCGCCACATCATCAATGGTATTGGGTAGGGCGGTCACGATCACCCGCAGGCCCAGCGACTCAAGCCGCTTGCGCAGCATGAAGGCATTGAATTCACCCACGATCACCACATCGGGTTGGCCTGAGAGCACCTGCTCGAGCGAGCCGTCGTGTTCTTGAAAGCGCGGTGTTGCCCAAGGCTTGGCCGAGCCTTGGATCGACGGGGGCAGGGGCGTGCGCCGGGACAAGGGCGACAAGCTGACCATCGCAGGGTCTGTGGCGTAGTAAGCCAACAACCAGTCAGAGCATAGGTCAAGCGAGGCGATGCGGATGGCAGGGGCTGCCAGGGTGGCTTGAGCGGCTGCGGGCGCTGGGGCGGCGAGGGTGGCAGGAGCGGCCAAAGCCTGCGCTGCGACAAGCGTCAGGCTCAGAACAAAACAGCGCCAGCCAAAGCGCATCAAAGCCGCTCAACGTGATGGGTGCTGCAGGGGTTGGTACTGCAGGCCGATGAACAGGCCACGCGGCACCGCATCGTAGCCATAAGCGAGCTGATACCTGGCGCCAAAAGCATTTTCCAGTTTCACGCGGGCACGCCATTGGGGGCTGAGCAAGGTGGAGGCTGTGAGATTGACGACGGCGTAGGACGCGTTGACGAAGCTATTGAAGTCGGAGTCTTTGCGGCTTGCCGACCAGAAGATTTTGCTAGCCCAGTCAATACCCAACGCGGTCTTTGTGAGATCAACAGAACCATAGGCTTTGGATCGCCGCGCCAGGGCTGTGCCGGTTTCTGCGTTGCGAGGATCCTGACTGACAGCGCTGAGTTGATAAGCCCAACCGGCCGCATTACCGGCAATGCTCAGTTCAAAGCCTTTGTTCTCAGATTTTACGATGTTATAAGGTTTATAGTCTGGGCCATAGCCAAAATCGTTTTGGGTGTCGGTGCTGAAATACACTGCGCGAATGCGACCCAATGCGCTTTGATGCTGCAAGCCGAGCTCGCTACCCTTGTGCTTTTGGGGCTCAAGCTTGGGGTTGCCATAAAAGCCGAAGAGCTCGCCCACGGCCGGTGCCCGGAATGCCGTCGAAAGGAGAGCGGTTAGCTTGAGTTGGTCCGTCATTGCGTATCCAGCGCCAAGCAGCCATGAGCTGGCTGACTTGTCGTTGGACGTGTTGCCGCTTGTGGCGTTGATTTCGTCGCGTCGCAGGTTGGCCTGGTAGTCGAGCCGGTCCACGCGCGCGCTGTATCCGGCAAAGTAAGCCCGAGACTCGCGCTTGTAGGACTCTGAGGTCTTGAAGGCCGCATCGACCAGATCGAATCCGAAGCTTGCATTACCGTTTCCGATTTTATAGCTGTTGTCCCACTGCAAGGCGCGCTGATCGCCGTCGTAGGAACCATTGGCCCTGCTGTTGTAAAAGTCCTGGCTCTCGATGCGCGATTGGGTGAGCGCAAGGCGTGAGGACCAGGCAGCCATGGGCTTGAAACGGCCGTAAAGCGTGAGGTCAGAGGATTGCTGTTCGGCACGCTGACGATCCAGAGGCGATGCCGCTCCGAAGGTAAAAGGGTTAAAGCTGCTGTCATAGTCAAGTTTTGCATCGATGCGATTGGCCTGCAGTCCAAGGCTTAGCGCGTTGCCGATCAGCATTTCGCCTTGGGCAAAGAGCGAACTGCGTTCAAACGAATCCTTATCCGGGTTCACCGACTTCGGGTTCTGTCTGGCGTTCATTGCCGAATAACCATCGCTTGCAAAGTGCTGCATGGAGATTGCGAGTTTGAGCTCTGGCTGGTTGATGCGGTAGGCCGCCGCAAGATCGCGACTGTTACGAGATCCATAACTTGAAGTCGCACTCGGGCCAGACGCAGCGCTACCGGCACGCGTGAAAATATGAATCGCTCCGCCAACAGCCGATTCGCCGTAGACCGCGCCCATGTTGCCGCGCAGGATCTCGATTTTTTCAATCTGATTGGGCGGTAGATCGATCAGTCTGAGCACGCCATAAGCATCGCGCTGAAGCGGCACGCCATCGACAAAAACCGCCACATTGGTGCTTGCCTGGCCGCGCATGAAAATCGACGCGGTGGTGCCCGGGCCGCCGTTGCGGCCAATCTCGATACCCGCCTGGCCCTGGATCAGATCGACCAGCGTTGGCGCTTGCGCGCGCTCGATGTCCTGGCGGGTGATCACGCTGACCGAGGCCAGCACATCGCTGATGTTTTGCTCCATGCGGCTGGCTGAAACAACCACCGGATTGAGTGCGTTGCCTTGGGCGATTGCCGGGGCGGCGCAGGCATATGAGAAAGCCCATGAAAGAACCAAGCAGGGCTGGATCCAGCCAGGCGGCGTGACGCGAGAACAATTCATGATGATGACCCGATGTGATGCCCTCACCGCCTTCCCCGACAGTGCACGGCCCAACGGCACAGCCTTGCGGCGATGCCACCTCGTTGGCCGGTATCCGGGCTGACAGATTCGACCTTCACCGCCTTCCCGGTCGCCTGTTTCACGGCAACCAGTGGCCTCTTTGATGAAAGCGGGGCAAGCCAAAAGCCTTGCCCGTCTGCTTACCGTTGCGGGGGCAGCGCAGGTTAGGCGTGATTCGGGGCACACCCTCCTGCTTCCCGTTGAACTGCAGGCCTTGAACCGACCCGCGAGCACCAACGCTTCAGAGTGTACGTGAGTTCGTGGTCAGGTCAAGGATGTTGGTGTGTTTGTTTGATCCCGCCGGTATGTCAGGCCAGCGGGTATGTCAGGCCAACCGGTATGTCAGGCCAGACGCTTTTCAAATCACGATCACCCAGCCCTGGACCACAAAGCGGGGCGCCTTGGGGTCGCCCAGTGCCTCGAATCCGCGCAGGTGCATGCCTTGCGGGCCGATCAAATAGAGCCTGACATCGAAAAGTTCGATAATCGCCTGGCTCACCTGATTGTCCGGATCGCGCAAGCTCGCCACCATGAACTGACCCTTCAAGCTATTGCGAAGGTAGGTCAAGAGCTCGCCACGCAACGCGCCTCGCGGGTGGGCACGATGGCTCTGCAGACGGTAGCCTTCGAGATGGGTGAGTGAAACGGTGGCGCGCATACTGTATATTTAAACAGTATACATCGCGAGATCGACGCTCCTCCCGAGAGCCTTGGATTCAGCCCTGGGACTATGGGGCTGCCTCGTCAGCCGCTAGTCGTCTTCGTAGGGGCTTGCGAGTTCGCGTTCGTATTCGCGATCAATGAAATCAAAGGCTTCTTGCGCTGTGTTAAAGCCGCCGTGCAATTCTTCGGTGCTGGTCAGGGCAACGAAAATGCCATCAACGCCGAAGATGCTCACGCTAAAGGGTTCGTCATCCTCATCTTGCGGAAGGGGGCCAACGAGTTCGTCAACCAAGGGACCGTCTTCGACCAGCACTTCAACAATCGTGCTCATCAAGGACTCATTTTCCTCATCGAGCATCGCCTCAAGTTCGTGCTCATCAACTTCCATGCGATTGGCGATAAACTCGCGCAAGCTGGGGGACTCGATGGCAGCGAGCATTTGTTCGTGGGTTAGCAACATGTGGAACTCGCTCCCTTTTTGGACAGTCAGTCGGACAGTTCGTCAGCAATTCGTGGCGACGCTGAAGGTTAGCGTGGCTGCGTGTATGAATCAAGACGAAAGCATGCGTGCTTGTGACTCAGGGCGAAGGAAAAACACATGACCAAGGTTTGCCTGGTTGTCGGAGCCGGCGACGCAACCGGCGGGGCCGTAGCAAAGCGCTTTGCCCGAGAGGGCTACACCGTGTGCGCAACGCGCAGAAGCCTTGAAAAGCTGCAGCCGCTGATTGCCGAGATCCAACAAGCGGGCGGCGTGATTCACGGTTTTGGGTCGGATGCACGGCAGGAAGAAGCGGTGGTGGCGCTGGTTGAGCATATCGAGTCGAACATCGGTCCGATTGATGTTCTGGTTTTTAACGTGGGCGCAAACTCCCCCAACAGCATTCTGACCGAAACCGCCCGTCGCTACACCAAAATGTGGGAGATGGCTTGCCTGGCTGGTTTTCTCATTGGACGCGAAGTTGCCAATCGGATGGTGCTTCGACCCAATCGGGAGGACATCCCCGGGGCGAGCCACAAGGGCACCATTATTTTTACCGGCGCCACAGCTTCATTGCGTGGCGGCGCCCACTTTGCCGGATTCTCGGGCGGAAAAATGGCGCTGCGGGCGCTTGCTCAAAGCATGGCGCGCGAACTTGGACCCATGGGGGTTCATGTAGCGCACACGATTATCGACGGTGTGATCGATACCGAATTCACCCGAACGATGTTTCCAGAGCGCTATGCCCTCAAGGATCGGGGCGGCATCCTGAACCCGGACCATATTGCCGATGCGTATTGGATGCTGCATCAACAACCCCGCGACGCCTGGACGCAGGAACTTGATTTGCGACCGTATATGGAAAAATTTTGATAACACCCGCCCGCAGTGTTTTCAGGGCACCAAGCTTTTCCGTGCTCAGTGCGTGGCGTCGAACTGGTCGGCCCGCAGACCCCGAATGGGCGCATAAAAGGCCTTGGCGCGCGCCAGATCCTGATTGACATCGCCGGTGGTCAAAAGGACTGGACCCAGGCCGGCTTCCTTTTTCCCGTAGTCCATGTAAGCCATCACAATCGGAACACCTGCGCCGGTTGCAATGAAGTAAAAACCAGTCTTCCACTCCCTTACTTTGCTGCGGGTGCCCTCAGGCGGAATCATCAACAGCAAGGGCCCATCGTGATTGACAAAGCCTTCGATGGCTGCAGACACGAGGTTATGTGAGCGGCTGCGATCAACCTCAATGCCTCCGAGCCATCGCATCGATCCGCGAAAGGGAAATTTGAACAGGCTCGCTTTGCCCAACCAGTAGGGCCTGATGCCCAAAATGAAACAGGTCATGAGGCTGTAGGGCAGATCCCAGTTGCTCGTGTGCGGCGCTGCAATTAGCACCGCCTTGGGGCTGTTCTCTGGCAGTTTCCCCGCGATGGTCCAGCCCAGCGCTTTCATGCAGCGTTTTGAAAACCATTGCAAAAAAGGCGTGAGACCCGGCGTGTTGAAAAGGGTCCGCTTCGCGGGCTGAAAGGCGCTCGACGCTTGCATGGCAGGAGGATGCCATAAAGCGTCTGCCTGCTGCGCGATCTGTCGGATTGCTCCAAAGCAAGGAACACGAATCAGAATGAGTTTGGTGGACAGGGATTCGATTCTGTGCTTTTCTTCGGCGGTGGAACATTTCGTGACTAAGGAGGAAACGATGGAGCAAAACAATACAGCGCAACAGGCCAGCGCAAACGACGAGCCGATGTCGGGTCGACAAAACATGGAAGAGTCGGCGTCGCGTCGAAGGCTCCTTCAAGGAGGTGCAGCGGTCGCAGCCGGTAGCCTTGCCGGTTTCCCTATGATTAGCCGCGGACAGTCCAATGTCATCAAGATTGGCCACCTGACTCCTCGTACCGGCTTTCTTGGCACGCTTGGCGAATACGCCGTTCAGGCTGCTGATCTTGCCATCGAAGAAATCAATGCAAAAGGTGGGATCTTGGGTCGGAAGGTCGAACTCATCAAAGAGGATTCGGTCAACCCGCAAACCGCATCAACAAAAGCAGAGCGTTTGATTGAACGCGACAAAGTGTCTTGTATTGTTGGTGAAATATCTTCCGCTTCGGCCCTCACGATCGCGCAGGTTGCTCAGCGAACGAAGAATCTCTTTATCAACACCGGCGCAAATTCGGATGCACTACGGGGTTCGAACTGCAACAGGTATATGTTCCACGTTGAGAGTCAAAACTCCATGTATGTGAAGACCGTGGGCCGTTCACTGCTTGCACAAAACAACGTCAAGGGAAAGCGCTGGTATTCGCTGACAGCCGACTATGCCTTTGGTCATGACTTGCTCAAAGTCGCAAGACGTTTTATGGAATCAAATGGCGGTCAGTTCGCTGCCGATGAGCTGGTCCCCACCGATGCGGCCGATTTTTCTGCCTATTTGCTCAAGATCCGTGCCGCCAAACCTGACCTGGTTATTTCAAACCTTGCGGGTGTACAAATTACCAATTTCTTGAAACAGTATGCAGAGTTTGGACTCGACTTCCCCGTGGCCGGGTTTGGCTTTGACACCGCGGTTGCCTGGGGCGCAGGTCAAGGGAACTTTTTCGGAACCTGGCCCTTGGTCTGGCACCACCTCATCAACACCCCTGGCTCAAAAGCATTCGTGCAAGCCTTCACCAAGAAGTACGGCAAGCCTCCTGAAAACCAGGCGTGGGGTGACTACATCAGCATGCAGATACTTGCCCGATCGATGAACGAAATCAAATCGACGGAGGCCACCCAAATCATCAGCCATTGGGAAAAAGGTGCAAAGTTCGATTTGCTCAAAACCCGCGAGGGCTATTTCCGCGCTTATGACCATCAACTCATGCATGAAATGTATGCTGTTGAGGCCTTGAAGACGAAAGATATAAAAAATAAGTGGGATATCTACAGGCCGAGTGATCCGGTGCCTGCGGCCAATGAAAGTCTCGAGGTGATTGCGGCAACGAAAGAAGAAAACACCTGCAACATGCCCGCCTGACCGCGCTTGCATGCAGACTTACACTTCAGTCCAACAAGAGGCCCGCTGACCGGCTTGCCGGTTGGTGAGTGCTTCGCCACAAGGCGCAGCAATGCCGGGCGGTATTGCTGCAAGCCTTGATTCGAACAAACCATGTCTAGCATTATTCTCCAGCAGTTACTCAATGGCCTCCTGGATGGCATTTACTATCTGCTGATTGCGCTGGGCCTGTCGCTGATCTTTTCGCTCGGTGGAATTGTCAATCTTGCGCACGGCGCGTTTTATGCCATCGGTGCGTACCTCACGACCCTTATTGCACCGCAACTGGGCTATGGCGGGGCACTGATCCTTTCGCCAATTACTGTGGCGATACTTGGCATTTTTTTAGAACGATACTTCTTTCGTCGCTTTTACCGCTCCGATCCAATCCTTTCGCTACTGTTGACATTCGGGCTCGCAATGGTTTGCGAGCAATCGCTACGCATGATTTTTGGCGCCGCGCCGCTTTCCTTTGGAATTCCTGATGGATTACGCGGCCAAATCTTCCTTGGGGATTTCATTTATTCGAAATTTAGAGCGATTTTGCTCGCTATCGCTTGTCTTTGCGTGGCCGGACTTTGGTTTCTCTTAAACCGTACAGCCTTTGGTCGTGTGGTTCGAGCGGGTGTTCAAAATCCCGACATGGTTGGCGCGCTGGGGATTTCTTTACAACCTTATCTGACGGCAGTTGCGGGTCTCGGCATCGGACTAGCCGGGTTGGCTGGCGTGCTTCTGGCGCCGATTTACTCGATCCATCCCGCAATGGGTCAGGAGATCCTCACCCCGGCCTTCGTGGTCGTGGTCATCGGCGGATTGGGTTCGTTCTGGGGCGTGATCCTTGCTGCGCTCTTGGTTGGCGTCGTAAAAGGTATTACGGTAGCCATCGGCTATGCACAGGCATCCACTGCGGTGATTTACCTGCTGATGCTGCTGGTTCTCTTATTCAGGCCGCGTGGTCTGTTTGGTGAGCGCATTCAGCGCTTTGAATAGTTCGTGACCGACATCTATGCCCATTAGTCGCAATGCTCTTTGGATTAGCGCGGCAGCGCTTTTGCTTTTACCGGCCTTGATGTCGATGCTGGGGCTTGGCTTGACTTCAGCCACGGAGGTCGTGATTTTCGCGCTGGCCTGCATGGCGTTGAACATTCTTGTAGGCTTCACCGGTCTTGTGTCGTTTGGCCATGGCGCTTGGTTTGGGCTCGCAGCCTATGCTGCGGCGCTTGCGCAGCTGCACTTGTTTCCCAAGAGCTTTTGGTTGCCGCTTGCCTTTGCGCTCAGCACCATCGCGTTGATCAGTTGGGGCTTTGGCTATCTGATCTTGAGAAGACGAGGTGTTTACTTCTCTTTGCTAACACTTGCGCTTTGCGCGATGCTTTACGCGATCGCGTTTCGGTGGACTGCAGTCACCGGTGGCGAGAATGGTCTTGGAGGTATCACAAGACCGATCTGGATGGGATTTGACTTAGAAGAAAAGTTTGCCTTTTATTCGATTGTTTCATTCATAGCGATAGTAACGATCTACGGTTTATGGCGTTTTCATCGCTCACCTGTTGGCTCGGTATTACTGGCGATTCGGGAAAATGAGCAGCGTGCGTCCTTCATCGGCTATGAGACCAATCGCTTCAAGCTGATTGCCTTTGTGATTTCGGCAACCATCACCGGGCTGGCGGGTGTTTTGTTGCTGTTTAACAATCGTATGACATCGGCAGAGCCGATTTCGGTCGTTTTTTCCGGCGAACTTTTGGCAATGCTTGTGATCGGCGGGATGCGCAGTTTTCTGGGCCCTGCGCTCGGGGCGCTCTTTTACGTGATTTTCCGTGACCTGCTATCAAGCTTGACCGAAGACTGGCTGCTGTACTTTGGCTTGCTTTTTGTCTTTTTTGTGCTTTTTTCGCCCACCGGGCTTGTGGGAATCTATGAGCGCATTACAAGGCTGTGGCGCAAGCAGCCAATTCTCGATGCCGCAATGGCAACGCGCAGGCCTGGCTCTATTGACTTGCCTGAATTTCTCATTCCAAAGCCGAGCCCTGAGCCGATCATTCTTCGTGTCAGTGACGTGAAGCGGCACTTTGGCGGAATTAAGGCGGTCGACGGAGTAAGCATGAATGTTCGTGCGCTTGGACTTCATGCCTTGATTGGGCCCAACGGTGCAGGAAAGACGACGGCCTTTAACCTGATATCGGGTTTTCATCCGCTGGATTCAGGAGGCATTCGGCTTGGCGCTCGCGACATCAGCAACATGCCACCCGCCCAAAGAACGCAGGCAGGTATTGGACGGTCGTTTCAGATTACCAATCTGTTTCCTGGCCTGAGTGTTCGTGAGAATGTTCGGCTTGCACTTCAATCGAAGACAAAGCAAGCGATGAATCCCCTGGTATGCGCTGCAGAACTGTCCGAGCTTAATCAAGAGACAGACGCATTGATGCTCGCGATGGGTCTTCAAGGGATTGATGAAGCTGAAGCGGGCGCACTTTCGTACGGGGGGCAGAGGCTCGTGGATATGGCGATTGCCTTGGGGACCAAGCCGCAGCTGTTGTTGCTTGACGAACCGCTCGCAGGCCTTGCCGAAGCAGAGCGAAAACGGGTCAGCACGCTGATTCATGCAATTTCAAAACAAATCCCTGTGTTACTCATTGAGCACGATATTGACCGTGTCTTTTCGATCGCAGACGCTGTCACCGTTATGCATGAGGGTAAGGTGCTGGTGGATGGAAGCGTCGAGGACGCGCGCAGCTCTCATGAAGTACAAACTATTTATATCGGTTCAGGAAGCGAATCGATCGCTTCAAAACCTAGAGCTTCTGCGCGCGGAACTGACGTTGTTCTGCGCTGCGCATCAGTCAATACCTTTTATAGCAAAAGCCACATTCTTCGTGATGTAAGTTTTGAGATCCACGAAGGCGAAATCCTTGCCTTGCTTGGTAGAAATGGCGCAGGTAAATCGACGCTTCTCAAGACGCTGATAGGAATCAGTCCGGCTGCCACCGGAGGCATTGAGCTCTGTGGACAGCAGATCGAAACACTGAGCGCGGCTGAAATCGCAAGGCTTGGTGTTGCCTATGTCCCTCAGGGGCGAGGTCTGTTCTCTGGCATGAGCGTCGCTCAAAATATGGAACTTGGTCGGCTCAAGCGAAGGACAGGCGCAGGGATTCACTGGGATGAGGAGAGGATTTTTCAGTTTTTCCCCCGGATTCGTGAGCGTTGGCAGTCTCCCGCTGATTACCTGTCAGGTGGTGAGCAACAAATGGTCGCGGTAGCGCGCGCCTTGTCGGGCGACACCCGCGTGCTGCTGCTCGACGAACCCTTTGAGGGTTTGGCTCCCGCAATCGTGGAGGAGCTTTTCGAGGCCTTGGACCGATTGCGCAAAGAGGTGTCGATCATCATTGTTGATCACCATCTTGATTTGGCGTTGGCGTTATCGGATACGACGGTTGTGCTTGAGACAGGTTCGGTGACGCACAGGGGGCCGTCCAGAGAGCTCTTTGTTGATCTGGATTTACGTCGCGAAAAGTTATGGCTTTGAATCGCATTGCTTCGTCACAGGATGGTTTTGTGCACCCTTGAAGAACGTACGCGTTGCTGCAAGCCCAGGGCTTAGCGATTAAAAAATCGTTGCACCACCGTATCGGAGACCGACTGCAAGAAGGCGATTTCCTCAGGGCTGAATTGCCCAAAATAGTTATAAATATTGCCTTTGCACGGCTGACTATAAATCGAGCTGAAGGTTACGCAGGCTGCCAGATAAGTCCCCAGCGCGTTGGGATGCGAGCCATCGTAGGTCATGTGCAGTGAAACGTTTGGACGCTGCCGGTAGGCCTCCTCAAAGGCAAGCGCCACCGGAATGACCAATGCATCGATCTCGTTTGCAGCCTCAATGTAATGGCGGGCGGTGGCTGTGAGATTTTGGGGTTTTGTTTGCCGATGCGGGGCGGCGTAAGCATGCGTCATGTACAAGGCTACTTGCCCACCGTGCTTGCGAATCGTCGCTGCATGTTCGCGGATGAGCCTTCGCGATTCGATTCGACGGGCATCGCTCAGCGGTGCGGCACTTCCATCAGCGAGAATCACGAGCTGAAATCCTTCTTTCACCCCGAGTTGGCCTGGCGTGACCAACCACTCAACCGGTTGATGCGCAAGCGAAGCGCCGCTGATGGTTGCAGACTTGTAGTCAATGTCTGATTCTTTGGGAGCCGGATTGCCGGATGCAAGCATCCGTTTGATGTGATTGTGCAGACTGTTATTATAGTAAAAATAACTATTCCCGATCAGAAGCACGCGAAGCGGCATCTCAACCTGGGGCTTGGTGATTTTGGGCTTTGGTAGCTCTTGCGCGCTAAGATGCAAAGTCACAAGGCAAGCCGCCAACGCCAAGGAAGCCTTTGCAGCGAGGGCTCTGCATAACAGTGCGAGCACAGGTTCCTTGGGCGCTTCGGAATGTGTGCTTGGGGAACTTCTTTGTATGAGGACAAGGTCCACAGATTGGGCGGAGTCGGTGCTCATATCAGTTTTCGGTACTGCACAAAACCGCTCTTGTCTGCAATACGGTCATAAAGAAACATCGCATCTTTATTGGATTCGTGGGTCAGCCACCAGACACGCGATGCACCCGATGCTGCTGCGCGCTCATAAACATGTTCAATCAGCGCTCGGCCAACGCCTCTCCCACGCATTGGCAGCTCCACGAAGAGATCTTGCAGATACATGTAGTCGCCCGATGTCCAGCAGCTGCGATGCTCGATGTAATGCACCATGCCAATCACTTTGCCGTGTAGCTCAGCCACTGCGCAGTGCATCGGCTCGGAGGGATTGTGAAAGCGTGACCAGGTGATGGCGGTTGTCTCCTCAGGAATATTGGTCTTGTAGAAAATTTGATAAGCCTTCCAAAGCACTAACCACGGATCGAAGTCTGTTGCTTGTGCCATCCGGATGTTGATCACGGGTCCCTCCCTTTTCACAAAGTGTGCTGCTAGCTGTCATCACTCTTTAACATGATGCAGAGCCTGCGCCAAATTTCAGGACAGGTCAGAAGCGTTGCAGGTCTTTGCCCCAGGTACTATGCTCATGGTGCTCGTGGTGCTCGAGCGAGCGAGAAAGGTCCTTCACTGCTGCCAAGGGAGATTACGTCATGAGATTGATCCGAAGCGTCGCATTTGCATGTGCTGCATGGGCACTGGCCGGCTTGCCCGCGCATGCGGCCGATAAGAAAGAGCCTGCAAAGGATGCCAAGGCACCGGCTGCCGATGCGCCCGCCGTAAAAAAGTCTGATTCCGGGATTTGTCACGACAAGAGCTCACCGAGCTATGAGCGTACAAAGAATTTCACAGCCTTTAAAACGATGGATGAGTGCGTCAAGACCGGCGGAAGCCTGCCCAAGAATGCAGCCGCAGCGAGTGCCGCGCCAGCGATTGTGGTGAAAAAGTCCGATAACGGCATTTGCCACGACCCATCAAGCCCGAGCTATGAGAAGACGGCAAAGTTTACGAGCTACCCCAGCATGGACGACTGTGTCAAAAGCGGCGGTAAGGCACCCAAGAAGTAAAACCGCTTGGAAATTGCCGTCCAGCGAGCTCCATGGATTGCTTAGACTGGATGTCGGCGCAGGTTCTGGGCGAGACGCGGCGTGGCGTGAAGGTCCACGGCAAGCCTAGCCAGAATCATCACCGGCACGGGGTGTTGTGGTATGCCGCTGGTAACACGCGGTGCCGCGTTGGATGGCTCGACACTGCCAACCGCCAAGCTGTAGAAACCAACGACCGAGCCGGATTGGCAGCTCACGTAGGTTTGCGCGCTGTTGGATTTTTGGTTGTCAAATGCAAAGCGCTGCAAGAACTGATAGCTCGAAACGGGTGCGGTCAGCCAAGGTCTGGTTGGCCGCGATGATGCCCATTCGGGGAAGTCTGCGTCGTCAGCAGTGAGCAGAGCGTTAGGCCTGGGTTGGTTATCTTTGCCTCCCCTGGGCATGGCTGCCTATGGCATCAGTACGGTGTTATCCGTCAAGTACACGCCCTGGGGTGCAAGTAAATTAAGTTCCCTGATGCTTATCATCGGGCTCCACCAAGGATGATGCTCAGTACACAGGATCTGGCGGTTCGCTGCGCTCAAAACTTTCAGGAAGTATCGCTGGTGCGATCGCTTCAATGTCGGCATCAGATACCCCGTGTTTTTTGAAAACCTCTCGCCATCGGGAGACCTCTCTGCGCATCCGATCGATCTCGGCTCGAGCACCTGCCAGCGAGAGGCCAAACACCGCAGGCACCGACAGCAGGTTGTAGATACTGGCCGCTCTGCCAAACGTGCCCACCTGCAGTGCCAAGTCCCGGCGCTCCTTGGAGGTCGCCGGCAAAGGCACGATGTCATAGGCAGGCGAAAGACGCCAGCGTCCATCTACCTGCAGCAGAGCGTGGTTGCGCGGGTGGTCGTCGTTATTGGTCACCATGGCATTGAAGACCATCCGGCGAAATAGCTCCAGTCGGTCTTGCTCGGGTCGTGAAGACCAGCGCCGCAGCTCGTCTGCCAGCAGCAGATACGACCAGCGATCACGTCCCAGATAGGTGTCTTCGGCATCCAGGACGGTCAATCCGGAGACGAGGCCGAAGCGGACATAAGCCTTAGCCTCTGGGTTCCATTGCCGGTCAAATCGCTCGAGCATCAGGGCATCACGGTTTCCCAGCTTCTCGATCCGGGTGCTGCACACATCCAGGCCAACCGAACGTGCCAGCTCCAGCGTTGCGTACTCAATGCGCTGCATGTTGAGCTTGTCGTTCTTCTCGGGCAACTTGGTCAGCCAGATGTGTTGATCGTCTTCCACGGTTACCTTGGGCCGTGCCCCGCCCATGCTGGTGCCCGGCTCCAGCTGCTCGAGGATCTCGTGCGGAAGTTTCCCGCTTGCTTCGAGCTCCTGTGCGGCATCGGTCAGCGCCTGCAACTGATGGGTGCGGTTGAAGGGACGCACAGCGGTCGGTGGTTTGGGCGACCTGCCAAAGCGCAGGTTGCCTGCGCCGTCGTCGGGGCCGTTCAGCAGGTAGTCGATCTCGGAGATATCGGCTTCGGGCAGGCTTAGCTTGGCCTGAATGACACGCCGGCCCCAGGCGTCGGGGCTCGCGTCGCGCAGAGCGCCGGGTATGCCCTTGAGCTTGGTGAACTGCTGGGGGCGATCGCTCAAGGGGAGGTTGTACGGGTCCAGCGATGGAGCGTTCTGACGTGCCAGGTAGGAGCGACCGTATTGGAAGACACCTCGGTATGCGCTAGGGCCCACTTCGCTCACCGTCAACACACCGCAGACCGTCCACTCGAAGGTGCCGGGCAACTGGATGAAGGCGTAACAGGTCTGGTCCTTGTCAGGCATGTTGGCCGCCTTCAAAAGTCGTTGTCGGGCGCGGTGCTGCGAATGCGTGCGGGCAGGCGAGCCAGCTCCAGCGTTTTGCCGTGCTCGTCGGTCTCGGGGTTTGCCAGCTCCTTGGCCGTCTGCAGTAAGCCGAGCGCCCAAAGCACGCTCAGTACATGGCCGAGCGAGACACCCTCTTCGCCCTTTTCCAGGCGGCGAATCGTTTTCTCGCCAACTCCAGCCTTGCGGGCGAGCTCACCCTGGCGCATGCGGCGGCGCTTGCGTGCCGTGCGGACGTGCATGCCCAACTCACGGGTGGTCTGAGTGACTTCGAAGGGGAACGGGGTCGAGATGACGGGCATATCGAGCCTCTTGTACAAGTTAAACGGTTAAATAGCACCGTTTTGTAGTGTACCAGTGGTGAAACCGATTTTTATGAAAAGGTTCTATCTAATTGCTGATGAGGGCCCACGAAGCACTGCCGATTATCCAAAAGGACGCCTATCGATTCTTGACGTACTGGGCAAGGGGTCGTTTGAAGTTAGTCAGCATGCTTTTGCCACCACGTACCAGAGATTCCAGATGAGGCCATAGATTTGCGCAATGACAGCGCCTTTCGGACTCATCCCGAGTGATAGCGTTGAAACAGTTCCTTGTCGTGATTGATGGTCACGATAGCTTGACCCAATCTTTGACGGTTGCTCGCGGCAGGTAAAGAAACAATGGGTTTTCAACGACGGGTCAAACGCCCCTCTCTAGAGGGTGTCCAGATCCTCGAGGAATCGCTGTCCAGTTGGGCGTGGAATAGGAAGTCATTGACGCGAACGGTCCAAACTTGTACAGTATTACTGTACTTACATAGCAAGGTCACCATGTCGATCGAAACC
>Ga0214921_10000178_pt1 | contig 125014 bp, 101 predicted proteins | sample LL1505_MetaG_FD_177992 | JGI IMG/M metagenome (GOLD analysis project Ga0214921, IMG submission 177992) | Freshwater microbial communities from Lake Lanier, Atlanta, Georgia, United States - LL-1505 | ecosystem: Environmental > Aquatic > Freshwater > Lake | place: USA: Georgia | collected... | reverse complement strand
CGGACAAGTTCAAGGATCATTAGCCGCTGATGATGAGAGTATGGCTGAAGATACGGAAACAATTTTTGATGTTATGGAGTAATCATGCTTGTTAGTTGTAATCCAAGATGCAAGAAATCAGATGGAAGAACCGATGGATCACTTGATGTAGATAGAAATGAAGTTGTATGTAAGATTTGTGGAGATGATATTGTAGGAATATCATCATTTACAAAACAAAGTATGAAGCAAAATAAAGATGTTGTTACTCAGGCAAAAAAAGCATTTATGTTTGACTGTAAGAACTGTCACAAAAAAGTAGAGACAGTAGTGGTTAACGGGGTAGCATATGGTAAGGACTGCCAGACCAAAAATTGCACCATCCTTATTAGCGAAATGATGGCAAACGCAATGGAAAAGATTTCTCCTACATTAAACAAACTAGAGGAAGAAAATGAAAGAAGTCCAGGAGCTAACAAAATTAATTGAGATTTGTCATGACAATCTCAAGAAAACTAAGCTAGGAAAGGACTACATCTTTGGAGAGAGAAATCTCTCCATTGATGCTTTCCAACAATATAAAATTGGATTCTTTCCAAGAAATATTAAAAAGTTAACCCAGTATGTTTCTGATGATTTTCTTAAATCAGCTGGACTTATGGATTATGATGGTAGTAGTCAGTTTTCAAATTATTACTCAATCACCTTTCCTATTTATGATGAGTATGGCATACCGGTTGCAATGGCAGGAAGATGTATGCTCTCAAATGAAGAGAGAGAGATTGTTGGAATACCAAAATATAAAAACTCAAAATTTAAAAAAACAAATTATTTATTTGGTCTAAATCTTTCAAGAAAAGAAATTCTACTAAATCAAAATGCATACGTTGTCGAAGGGTATTTTGATCAAATAAGTATGTATGATGCCGGAATAAAAAACACGGTAGCTGTGTGCGGCACAGGATTTTCAAAAAATCATTTTATAAAACTTTCTAGATATACAGACAAGATGTCCCTATTGTTGGATGGAGATGAGCCTGGACAAAAATCTGCAGAGGCAATATACAATAAGTTTATAAATAAAGGAATAAAACTTAGATTTTTAAAATTTCCATTAGATTATAAAGATGCGGGAGAGTACTTTTTAGATGGTAAAAAAACTATTGATCAATTTTATTCTGATATACAGAATATAAACCCAATGGAGTGGTAATGAAATTAAAGAGTAAGAATTATCAGTATAAAATAGTAGAGGTTGCCTTTGATCAATCAAAGCTTAATAACTTCTCTGAAGAAAAGGGAATTTCCGGAGTTCTTACTGATAATTCTTATTCTGAAGAATTGCTAGACCTAAGAGAGAGACTTTTAGAAGAAGTCTACTCTGTAGTAAATAGTGAAGTATTAACTGATCATCAAAAAAAAGTATTATTCATGATTCTTATGGGCAAGACCCAAAATGAAATAGCTGAGCATTTAGGCATAACCCAGTCTGCGGTTCACAAGGCTCTTCGTGGAAACTTGGATTATAGAAATGACAAAAAAAGATATGGTGGTATTTTTAAAAAATTAAAAAAGATTTGCAAAAATAACCCTAAAATACAAGAAATTTTATTAGAAATAGAATCACTAAAAAGAAAGGTAGAATAAACTATTAATTATATAATTTATAATATATTTTGGTTTTAAATCTTTCTATTAATAAAGCAAGTTATTCTCAGAGGTTTCCATATGTCTAGTCATTTAGACGATATTCTAATAAAATTTACAAAAAAATACTCTAAAGATTTTGGAATAAAAGACCAAATTGAAGTAAGCGATTCCATTTCTTTTAAAAAAGTTGCTTTTGATAGATTTAAAGTTGACCAGGACCCATATGATGGTCTCTGGGCACTTGAGGATATCGACGGAAAGCCACATTTGGTTAGAGCATCAAACCCACAGTTTGAAGTTAGAAAAGTTGGAGACTGGGAAGCAATATCTGATTTTGAAAAAAGAAACGTAACACTTTCTTATAAAAATATTCCAATTACAAGATTCTCCTCTGATGAGTATGGATTTTCATCTAATGATATATCCATCTTTAAGTCCGCCTTAATTGAAAAAACCTCATCAGATAATTCTTTTGTAAAAGAGTTATTGAAAGATCAACCACAAACAAAAAGAGAAGCTCTAGTTTCCACTTTTCCAGAACTGAAAAAATTTATTTAGGTGAAATGATGTCATTAAAACTTTTAAAAAAACAAGCAGAAGCAGCACTTAACTCTATTCAGGTAGGAAAAGAGTACCCCAGCCAATATGTGTTAAACAGAATTGATTCTGCATGGGAATCAAATCAAAAAGACCAAGTTATTGGGAACGTAAGAAGTGTTATCTCAAAGATTGCATCAAAGCAAGGGCTTATCTCTCAGAAAGAGATAACCAATGTCTATGATAGATTCAACAACATATCTGGTGGAGCAACTTCTTTTCGTGATAATCTAGGTGATCTGCTAATGCCTGGCTATGGAGCATTACCAGAACCAAAAAGAAATGATATATCTAAAACAGCGGCAGATATGTCAAAGCCAGTCACAATAAATGATAAGACCTTATTATCAGATGCATTTTCAGTTTTGTTCTCTTTTGGTGCAAATGATGAATCAAGAACATATAATAAAAATTTAATAAAGAAAGCAGAGAGATTGGTAGTTCTTGAGCTTAATTCAATGGGTATTAAGCCAGATATGGTTAAGACCGTAACTGGAAATGAGCACTATATACTTTGCAATGCCTATTATAAAAATTCAGATTTTACAACCAGCCATATAAGTGTTCCTGTACAGGTTACAAATGGCAGTGTTGGAATTCCATCTGAAATGATATCAGAAGGTTCTGTTGTTAAACTGAGCAAAGAAAATATTCTTGTCACCCTTAAGACTGCTCAGAAATCCCAGAAAGATTCTGGATTATCAAAATACTCTGATTTACGTCAGCTTGATTCTCTCTCTACTCCTTCTGTTAGAGCTCCAGAAGGACTAAAGGAAAAGTTTGATATCTCAGAAGAGATTCTTCTTGCTTCAAATAAATTTTCCGTAAATCAAATAAAGCTTGCACACTCTGTTGTCTCAACTGAAGTTTCTTCTTGGGGCGCAAGAGCACAAGTTAAATTCTCAGGAACAAACAATAGGGGACTTTCCTTTTTGGTAAAAACCGCAACATCTGCTGGTGAAAAAAGCTTTGTTGTTCCTGTCGAAATGAGCGGAGATAAAGTTGTTATGCCATCTGAGTTTGTTTCTGATTCCAAAAAATATGACTTCTCTACTTTTGGATATAGTGAATTTCTTTCTGGAGCAAAAACAGCAAGTAGCCACACTTTCTCCAGAGAATCCGAAGAGTTAAATAGATTATCTTATGCTCAGTTAATGGATATTGTAATTGATGGAGTATCTAAAAAAGACTACAAGTCATCTGAAGACGCTCTATCCACAATAGGATCTAAGTTTGGACCAGAAAGACTTAAAATTGCTCTAGATGACTTTCAGAAATTAATCAAGACCTCATCTCAAAAATTTGATGATAGCATCATCAAAGAAGCCGTAAAAAGAGGTGATTTGGTCAGAACCAAAAACTCAGTTGAGTGGTACTGCCCCAAGCTTGGATTACCATTAAGCAAGATTGCATTTGATGAAAGAGGAAGGCCAGTTCCAAAGTTTAGAAATGAAAAAAGAGATCTTGACTCTATAGATGGAACAATTATTTCAACAAGCAAGATTATAATGAGCTAAAAATGAATAAAATAGCAAGAAAAAAAACACTTACAGATTTATATAAAATAGCTCAAATACTTCAAGAGCCAAGAATGAACGTTACTAACTTTAGTAACAGATTTGATGTTCTTGAGGAGATGAAATTACCTGTAGTAGATCCGCTTAAATTATATGGTGTCTTTGGAGAGCAGCCAGATTATAAGCCAATTATGTCAGAAGGAAATCATTCACTTTCAACTAGATATGCTCCAGATATGCCCGGAGTTCAGGCTGCAGTACCATCAGACGGTATAAGAGTAAACCCCTATACCAAAAAAGTTTTTGATTATAACCAGGGCTTTGATGTTGACGGCAAAAAATATGCCCCCACATCTGTTTCGAATCAGACAAAAATCTTTTCAAGATAAAATCTCTGTTAATTTCGTAAAATAAGCCTATCTATGGGCTTATTTTTTTAAGGTAAAAATGGAAACAAATAAAGTAGCTAGACATCCTGATAAAGATGAAATAATAAAGATGCTTCTCAATGGAGAATCAGTCAAACAAGTTGATGCCTGGTTAAAAAAGAAATATCCAAAAAAGAAAAGACTTCATATTTCATATATGACTCTTCAAAAATTTAGGTCTGAACACCTAAATATAAAGGGAGATCTTCTTGAGGATATTAAGTTAAAAAAGAAAAGTGATGAATTAATCTCTTCAGAAACAGAGCTAAAGTTGGCTGTTTCAAGCTCTTCAGAATATCAAAATAAAATAAATGAAATAGTATCCAATGAAATGGATGTACAGAGAAAACTATTAGAAATGGAGAAATTAATTTCTTCAAGAATGGAGTTCTACTACAATACTGTTGCTGCTGGCGGGAACATAAAGCATGATCGACTATTTTTAGAATATCTAAATATGATGAGATCAGTTATGCAGGATTGGAAAAAATATATTGAAGGCTTTGCTGATAAAAAAATTGAACATAATTTAAATGTCAATATTGTAAATGATCAAATCAAGATAATGAAAGAAGTAGTTATAGAAGTTCTTAAGGATATGGATCCTCAGCTAGTCTTGATTTTTATGGAAAGACTAAATAACAGGATGGCTGGAATTAAATATGACTCGCCAGAATACAATCAATATTTAATAGAGGTAGTAGATGCAGAAGAAATTTAATCAGCAATCTTTAAGTGCTCCAGCAGGGTCTATAGTAATTACTCTTGATGACATCAACACTAGAGAATCTATAGTTGAGTGGATAGAGACAAAATTGGAATATAAAGATCCTAATCTTTCAACTGACTCAATTATTATGGCTCTAAATGGAATAACGAGCGACCCAGTATTTCTTTCTCAGCCAGATCACAAAAGAACTGAGTTTATTAAGAGAAAAAATGAATTAGTTAGAGATTTAAAGATTTTAAAATGAAAAAATACGGCCACCCAATAGATAATTTTCTGAGCTCTATTCCAAGTCACGTTTCACCTGATGAGGTTTCATCTTATTTAAAATTAAGAAAATATTCAAAAAAATTACTAAATGATAAGTCTGATTTATTTTTAAAAAAGGCTTGGGAAAATAAAGATGTTATAAGAAAATTAAAAACAGAAAATGATTTTTATTTTTTTATAACATCAATGATCATTGGTGAAAATGGCATGAAAAAAATTGCCTATCCAATGTCAGAAAATTATTTTTTTAAAAATCCATTCTTTGGATATAATCTTCAAACTTGGGCTTCCTGTGTTCACAAAATATATGAATCCTTTAATCAAGAAGGAATCAGCTACGCTGATGCTGTGGAAAAATATTCTAGTAATATTTTTAAAGATAAAGAAGAAAAAAATAATTTTTTAAATTGGTTAAAATATTATAATCATGGAGAGCACTTGAAATACAATGTAAAAACAGCATCATATCAATTTCCAGTTAGTGCAACTGGCGATGCATATACCTCAACCTCTAGCTACATTGGAGCTGATTATGCCCTGGATTATGAATCACAAAAAAATGATGCAAGGGAGCAGGGCGAAAGAAAGCTGAATTATAAAAACTGGAAGAAGAAATTTAATTCTGCCCTAAGAAGAGTTGATAAAATTTTAAAAGAAAGTGAAGATTATGTTGACTCTGATAAATACGAAGAAATATCTCAAGTATTAAATAGATTGGATGTTCAGGTTGGAAAAATAAGACTTCAATCTACAGCCTCTGATATTAGTTATCGTGCTGCAGGCCAGCTTAAAAAACTCGGCTTTGATGATGGAGCTTCAGTTTTATATAAATATTCTCAGGAGGCCGCTCCACCATTGGTTCCTACTGAAGTAGAGCCACCAGTCGCACCACAGGAGGCAGCGGGGCCTTCAGCCACAGATATTGGCAGAAAGCAACAGGAAAGGGAAAATACAGAAAAGGGGAAGGAGCTTCTTGGGGAAATTTCTCCGGTTCCTGGACCAAGACCAAATGAATATGAAGATATCATAAAAGATGATATTGATGTAAATGATGCCGCTAAAAAATTAGAGCAAATTGCTGGAACTCTTTCAGATAGAAGAGTTATTAGATATCTAGCAGAATTTGATATTATGTTAGATAAGATTGGTATAGCATCAATGTTTCCTGAGCTTGCAGAAGCACAGAGTAAGCTAATTGAATCATATTCATATGCTCTTACTAGAGTTACAAAGATGTTGGGTATGTTATCAAATAACAAGGCGATTATGGAGATGGCAAGAGAGGAGGCCCCAAATGAGACCGAGGTAGGAGTCCGGACTACACAGCAGCCTCCAGCTCCTGCCCAAGTCCAACCTACAGAGCAGACAGAGTAAGTGAGTAAAAATTGATATTTAAAAGCCTAACTCCATATGCCTCAGCCCTAGATACTATGCTAGCCATCAGTAAGGCTTACTCTATTGATAGGCCCTATGTTGTTGGTGGTATTGTCAGAAATCATCTTTTGAAGTTTGAAGACCCTGATAGTGATTTGGATATGACTACAAACTCTCAGGAGTGCATCAGGCTTGGAATATTATTTTCTGCACAAACAAAGTCCATATTTAAAATGTTTGAAGATAGACATATTAGAATATTTTATCAAGGAAGAAGTATAGATTATTCTCCAAATGTATTAAGTTTTTCTCATCCTGGTGTTGCTAACTGGCTGAGAGAAAATAAGCCAGATAAAGAAAAAGATATTGAAACATTTTCTAGAGATTTTACAATAAATTCTATGCATCAAGATATTGAAACCGGAGAAATATTTGACCCAACTGGACTTGGAATTCAGGATATTCAATCTAGAATAGTAAGAACTCCACTTCCTCCAGAAATTACAATAAAAAATGATCCCAGAAGAATATTTCGAGCTATAAAATTAGCCAGTCAATTTAATATGTCAATTGATAGTGAGATAATAGAATATACAAGATCTAATTCTGAAATTATTTTAAATTCAAAATTAACACCACAGTATATGACAAATGAGATAAATCTTGCATTAAAATACGATGAACAAGCTGCAATATCAAATATATTTGATCTTGGACTATTTAAATTAATTCCATTATCCGGCCTTTATTCTCAATATTTGATAAAAAATAAAATGTTATCAAAATATTTATCATAACTACTATTAATATTTTTGAGCAAAATATCATGATTAGAGGAAAAAATAAACCTTGTCCATTTGGTCTTCCAGTTCCGGAGGCATGTAAGTGCGTTGGTAATTCTATTTTTTCTTTAAAAAGAATAAACTCTGAATCTACAAGAGAAGATAAAGAGTCTAATTATGAAGTTTTTTTATCATTAGAAGAAAAATCAGACTGTCCATTTGCAGACTTAATTATGGAAAAAAAGGGAGCAGTAGATTGCAAATGGAATCCGGAAGAGCATAAAATGCTATCTGGAAATAGTTTTGTTTCTGGTAGCCCAATTTATCCAAATTTATATATTGGAAATTCTAAATCATATCAGTCATATCCAGTAAACTACTACTCTGATGATAATATTAGAAGCATTTATTATGGTATTATAAGTTTAATAGATTAGGAGATATAATGTCTAAATCATCACATGGCGCTGTAACATATTCTGAAAGCAATGGTATCGTATCATTTGCAGAAGAAGAATTATTCTTGACTGAAGGTGAATTTCCAACTGAGATGAATCTTGAGCAGTTCTCCGCCCCACCAGAGAGACTCGGAAAATCTATTCCTGGATCTGGATACATTGAGTACGCAGATGATCTTGATGATCAGGTTGATGAGCCACAAGTTAATGAAACCTGGGAAGAAGATCGTGCTGTAGATCGTTTTATGGACTATATAAAAGACTCTTATCCAACAAAAATACCAAAGCACGATGGTAAAAGCATTGTTGGTGCCCAAAGAGCAGTAAAGTGGCTCACTAATCTTGGAAAAGAAATATCCGAAGCAGTAAGAAAAGATGAGTCAAGCGTTTTAGATGACTCTACTCTTGAAGAAATTAGAGTTTCCATTATGAAGGATATTTTACTTCTAAAAGAACATATTAAAAAATTAGATAAAACATTTAAAAAGAGCCTAAAGAAAAAGGCCGGTCTTGATGATGATCTTATGAAATACGCAGAAGAAATTGAGATTGCATACAATCATGAGGTTGGTGGAGAGATTAAAAAAGTTGCTGCCCATCCAAAAATTCAGCTTGTAGTATCTCCATTTGAGAGGGCAATAGCAGGAATAATAATTAACTCGGTTGTCTCTGGCGGAAAGCCTTTGGATGAAGTCTATGATTTTCTGAAAGAAAAATATGACTTAACTGACAGAGAAGAGCTTGCAATAATGCAGGTCATTATGGATAGTGGGTTCCCAATCTTTAAGGATAGAGGTACATTCTCATCAAAAAAAGATAAGAGTGGAAATAAAAATTATGGTATTGAATTTATTAAAAATTATTTCTCATAGGATTTAAAAATGTCTGAAATAAAAAGAACTAATGAAACAGAAAAGTATAACACCACAGCCAGTTGGTTAAACGATTTCTTTTCAAAGGTAGCAAGAGATAAGCCTCCTGCCCCACCAATTGTAACTGCAAAAACAGAAAAGTTTGCCACAATAGAAGAGAAGATGGCAGACATTAAAGCAAGAGTTGGGTTTGGATCAATATCAGGAATAACAAAGGAGAGCTCATCAGATTTAATTGTAGAGTCTTCTAAGAAGTGTAATTGTGGCAAAAGCTGTTCATGTGAAAAAAATTATGATAAAAAAATACATAAATTAAAGGGTGTATTAAAATATATTTCAGATATGATTGAATCAGAGCCTCACCTACTTGAGCCAGAAATAATTGCAAGATGCTTGGACAATAAAGATCTTGGCTTTGATTCATTGAGAATTAAACCAAAAAAATTAAGTAAGTTTATTGAAAAAAGAAAAAAGCCTTCTGAGGATATTCAGGTTATGTATATAAGGCCAGATATTGATAGCACATCAAATATTCAGGGCGATATTGCTGATTATTATCGACATGGAATGCCAAATTTATTTTAATTAAGTAAAATGTAATTAATGAGTGACTTAAAAGAAAAAGAAAAGGAAAGTTTTGAGCAAATCAAAACTTCCTTTTTAGATTTTGATCCTGCCTATTTTATTCAAAACAATCTAACTATTGATGGTAGTGAGTTTAGAATTATTGGTAATGGCTGGAAGTTTATGGTTGATATTTATCGATACATTGGCCTTCAGGCAACGCAAAAGTCTGGGAAACCAATAGTGATAAAGAAAGGTCGTCAGGTTGGTGCCACTATGATGGCTGCCGCCATAGATTTATTTTTTACCAACAGCGGTTTATTCACTAAGCCGCCAATTAGAGTTCTTCACGCCTTTCCTTCCTTAGGACAAGTAAAGAAATTTTCTCAAGATAAGCTAGAGGGATTTATCAGAACTTCTAAAGGTGGATTTATATCTAAAAATAAGCTTGTTGGAGGAAATGCAGTAGATAACCTAACCATGAAACAGTTTAATACTGGAACCCTCTGGATTGACAGTATTGGCGAGGATGGAGATAGAATTCGTGGTATGACAGTTGACGCAATCTTCTTTGACGAGGTTCAGGATATGTTTGCATCTGCCATTGGAAATGCAACAAAGACCTTGACTGCAGCAAAATACGGACCAACTGGTCAGGGTGTTCAAGTTTACTTTGGAACACCAAAAGAAAAGAATAGTTATTTTTCATCACTTTGGGATATGTCAGACCAAAGGTATTACCACCTTGGCTGTAAAAGCTGTGGAGATACTTTTCCATTCTATCTTCCTGATGACAAGAGGTGGATGGATATTTGGGTATCCGGCCATACAATAAAGTGTCCACTATGCTCATTTCAACAGCACAAGATAGAGGCGATAGAGCGTGGAAAGTGGGTGCCATCTCGTAACCCAGAGGAGTGCAAGCTAGTTGGATTTCATATCAATCAGCTCTATATTCCTTATTTTACAAAAGAAAATATTTTAAATTTAATGCCGGAAAATAATCCACTTCAGACTGAAAGAATTTTTAAAAATGAAGTTGTTGGTGAATTTTTTTCCGGAGCTGGTCTACCCATTACTAGGGCTGAAATTTATGAAAAATGTCGTGATTCAGAGAGATCTTTTTCAAAGAGCATTTCTTCAAAAGAAAAACTAACCTATCTTGGTGTTGACTGGGGTGGGAAGGATGATGGTGAAGATAGCAATGTTGGTCAGTCATACTCTTGTGTAGTTATACTGTCTGCTATGCCAGATGGAACTTTACTGGTAGAGCATGCCCATAAACTGAGAAAACAAGATTTTGAATATAAAAAAGAAACAATTCATGAGATGTACAAGAGGTTTGGAGTTAAACAGGGGCTTTCAGACTGGTTCTTTGGTCAGGACGTTGTTCATGATCTACAAAGGCATTACGGAGCAAAGTTTCTTGGAGCGCAAGGAAGTGGAAATCTACTTAAGCCATTAAAGTTTAGAGAAGATGAGTTAATAGTCTCTTATAATAAAGATCTTATGGTTGAAGAAATATTTGATCTTTTTAGAAAAGGAAAAATTAGATTTCCATGGAAGAGCTTTGAATATATAGAATGGTTAATTGACCACTGTACGTCAATGGAGTCTGCAATAAGAACTATTGGTGGTCAGCCCGTAAAGACCTATGTTAAGGGACCATCGCCTAATGATGGTCTCATGGCCCTAATGTATGCCTATATGGCCTATAAATTTGATATAACTAAAGGTTTTTCTATTAAACCAGGTATAAATAATAGCGAACAATCAACCCTTAGACCAGTATTGGCCCATGTAGCGAGAAGGATATAAAATGAGAAGAACTGATAGACCAGCAACAGATATAAGCAAATTTGCAGCAGCGCAGGTTTCTGATGTTAGAAGAGCAGAAATTACAAATGCTGTAACTCGCCAGCAGGATGCAAAAGATATGCAGAAAACATCTGCAGTAGTTGCTCACAGCCCAACCTTCAAAAAGAGTGCCTCCATAGCATCTCCAATGGGTCCACTCACAACAACAAACACCATTGATAGAATGGCACCAGAAGTATTCTCTCCTCTCTTCCTTCTTGCAAATTTAAATTTGCCAAGAGACAGAGTAACGATGAATGCCTGGAATCGCATTTATTACGATACCAACCCAATAGTTAGAAATGCAATTAATCTTCACTCATCTTATCCTATTAGCAAAATTAATATTGCTTGTAAAAACAAAAAAGTTCAAGAGTTTTTCCTAGAATGGGCAGAAAAAGTAGATCTCTATTCTATTGTTTATGGTGTAGCTCAGGAGTATTGGAAGTTAGGAGAGGCCTTCCCATATGCAGAGCTAGATCAATCTTCAGGCACTTGGAAAAGAATTACAATATTAAATCCAGACTATGTTCATGTAAAAAGATCCGTCATTGGAGACCAAACCATTGTCTCACTGAGACCAGATGCAACTCTCCAAAGATTGGTAAATTCTACTGATCCTGGAGATTTGGCAATGAAATCTAGATTGCCTCCCCACATAGTTGATTACGTTAGAAGAGGCCAGAATATACCACTTGATAATTTTAACGTATCACACTTGAAGCTTTTGTCTGCTCCATACGATATTAGAGGAACTTCTATTGTAGTATCTGTTTATAAGGACTTGATGCTACTTGATAAAATTCGTGAAGCTAAATTTGCTCAGGCGGATGGAATGATTAATCCACTTACCCTTGTTAAGCTTGGTGGGGAAGAATACAAGCCAACTCAAGCAGATCTTGAGGCATTCCGTCAGGTGCTTGAAGAGGCACAGTACGATAAAGACTTCAAGATTGTAACGCATAATGGCGTTGATATCACCCGTGTGGGATTCTCTGGCTCAACCCTTGAAGTCCAATCAGATCTAGAATTTATCATGAATAATCTTTATAATGGTCTTATGGCTCCAAAGGCACTATTTGACTCAGAGGGAGCAACCTATGCCTCCTCCTCTGTTGGTCTTGAGGTTTTGCGTCAGAGATATGATATTTTTAGAAATATGATGAAAAAATGGCTAGAGAGAAAAATCTTTGCACCAATCTGTGAACTTCAAGATTTCTTTGAATATGTTGATGGTGAAAAGAGACTTCAGGTTCCAGTAATAGACTTCAACCATATGAATCTTTATGATCTATCTGATTATATCAATGCTATCAATACCTATGTTGGCAATAAGCAAATTTCAATTCAAACACTCTGCAGAAGCTTGGGCCTTTCTTATGAGGAGGAGCAGAAGAGATTGCGTGAAGAGTCAATCCAAGAGGCAATAGTTAACAAGGAAAAGGCAATCCTTGGAAATATGAGGCTTTCCGAACTACTCTCCTTAGACCCAGAAAAGGCCATCCCAGAGCCACCAGAAGAGGTCACTCCCGCTGCTGGTGGGGAAGAGGGCGGAGGTGCTCCACCAGAGCTACCAGGACTAAGCGCACCAACTCCTGGCGGACCTCCAGCATAATAAAAACTGCTAATATTTTATTCATTTTTTATGAATAACAAGAAAGCTTCAAATGGTGGCTCTACCACCACCCCATTATATGAGACTACAGATCCAAGTGGCAAAAAAGTAATATTTACTCCAGCAGACCTTGTAGCTGGAATGGGCCATCTAAAGGGAAGTGGTGGTAAAAGTTTTAAGCCATCAAAGTATAAGGGGCACTCTCTTTCTGAGAGAGTGTCTTCTTCTGATTTTGGAAAATCAAAAAAATGAAAAAAATATCATATAGAAACGATGGTGGCGAACCACCTATAAAACCAACAACAGATGAGTTACCCTCTGTTGGCAAATCTGACTATTCAACAGAGTCTGGTGGAAGAAGTGGATTTAGATTTCCGGGCGAGCCACAAACTCATGATTTGCCAGAGGAACAAATATCAAATCCAGTTGCTTTAATCAAAGAATTTGTATCTACTGCTGACGACTTAGATCTTTTAAATATGGAATCTGAGGCAAATTTTGTTGATTTTTTAATTAAAAAATTTGCAGAAGCTATAAATATTGAGCCATCTGAAGAGGAAAAATATATTGACTATATGTATAAGCTATACAATTCCGATCTTCCAGATGCAATGGCAAAAGCAAAGACACTTTCTATTGCATATTCTAAAAAAACACTAAACGGAATAAATTCAGGCCTAGATAAAGAATCTGCAAAAAAAATAGCATTTAATACAGAGCTATTGAGGAGTAAAAAAGATGTTGAATAAAGAAGCTCAACATAGAGAAGGTGATCCAAAATATGTTGCAGAAGAAATATCAAAAATAATAAGAGTTATTATTAGCAAAATGTCTATTGAATCTCAAAATAGAGCAAAGATTAATTTAAAAAATAGAATCTTAAGATTAAATCCACAAGAAATGACGGTAAAACAAACTCCTGCTGGTGCATCAATTGGAACCAGCATAGCGCTTGTTAAGAATATATTAAATGGAAGAGATGGCTATTTTATAAGACTGGTAATAGATGAGTTGGTAAGATTATTATGAGAAATACCATGAAAAAAAATGCATCAAATACATTAATGAGTAGAGAAGAGAAAGATGGAAGAAATTCTTTTGATTCTAGCACTTCTGAATATTCAATAAAAAATCAAGGTCTTAATACTACTTTTACTAATGACCTGGGTGATGGCCCTACTGCAGAGCCTTTTGGATATTCTGGCGGAATAATTAGCCCCGTTGAAGAGGGCTGGGAGGTAACAATGGTTGGTCCAGAGGTAACAATGGTTGGCCCAAAAGAGGCGTCGATTTTAACTTTCAATAAGATGGTATCGTCAGGGTCTTGGTCATCAATTGCCACCTATAATTTAAATTTAAAATCAAATAATATTTTAAAATATTCTTCAAATAAATCTTTTGGTCTTTATAAAGATTTAAGATTTTCTAATTTTGAAAAAAATTATGATCTTTTTTATTTTGACTTTTCTGATGTTAAAAAAACAGATTTACCATACTGTATAAATAATGCCCTGGCAAGCTCTAGACCATATGCTGTTGGATTTATTTCTGGCGTTGATAACAGTAACTTTGAACAAATTTCAAAATTAGGATTTACAAAATCAAGCTCTCTTTCTTCTGAATCAATATTTTTTATAAAGAAAAATAATCTAAATAAGATATCAAACGTGTCTGTGCTTAATAATATTGGAGAAGAAAAAATAAATTTCATATGTGATATTGCGGAAACCTTAGAGGAAAAAATAGCTGGACTTCAGCCATACAGAGAGCTAAAATATGGGTCAGGCTTAATTTTTCCATATAAAAAACCACAAGATGTAACATATCACATGGGATCTGTTTCCTTTCCAATAGATATAATTTTTGTTGATTCTAAAAATAAAGTTAAGAAAATAGCATCAAATATTTTGCCAGGAACCCTTGGAGTCTTTGGAGCATCAGATATATCTCTTGTCTTAGAGATTTCTGGTGGTGCTAGTGAAATACTTGGGATAAATATTGGCGATAAAATAGCCACATCTAAATTGACGGAAGAGCAATATTCTTCTTTTGCTAAGAAATATAAAAATTTTAGCAACAAGCAAAATCTTTATATAAAATCAGCTTCTTTTTCAAAAAAAATATCTTTTGAAAATTTTGATATCTTCAATCACGATAAGCAATCTTCTTCATCTGCATCAATTATAAAAATGGCATCAGGAGCCTCTCCAGAAAAGGATGTTTGTGTTTATAATTTTGATGAAATTATGCTATCTTCATTTGCAACATTTAACTCTTTAGAGATAAATAAGTTTGCTTCAAAAAATTCTAGCTTAGCAAACTTTTTATCCATAAATTCATTTACTCCATTTGAGATTAGAAGGGCTTTTTTTGAAATAAAAAAAGATTTAAATGAAAATAAAAGAGTTGTTATTTCAACTTCTTTATTAGAAAATTTAGATATCATAAAGTCAGGTATAATAAAAAGAGCATCAGAAGAATTATTATTTGACAAAAAAATTCATTCTATAGAGATTATATCAATTCCAAATTCAAAAGAAAAAGATTTGGTAGATGGACTCTCAGATAGATATTCTTCTAACGTTCTTTATAAAAAAATAACTTTTGATAAACAGGCAGGACTTCAAATTTCAGATGATGTAAAAGATAATGCATCAAGTGCATTGAAAATTTTATTAGAATCAAAAAAAGAATTAGAAGAAATAGTTGATGCGTTTAAAAATAATTCTGATCAGTATATGAAAAATAAAGACAAGGTTGATTTAATTAAAAAATCTGAAAAATCATATAATATTTCTTGTAAAAAAATTGCAAAAAAAATAGTTAAAATGCTTCTAAATATAAAAGAAGTAATTAAGACTATGAACAATATAAAGGATATTTCTGTAGTTGATGAAAAAATAGAATCACTCTCTATGGCCTGTAAGGAATTTGTAACCACTACAGAAGAAATATTTTCATTAGAAACAAAAATAAAAGAAGATAACTTTGTTGATCTACTTTCTACTGAAACCTCTAGAATTGAAAAATCAGCAGAAGATATAGAAAATAATATCAATAATTTTTGTGATTATATTTCAAAAAATATATTAAATAAAAGAATTCTATCGAGGTAAAAATGTTTGTTAAGTATGGTGATAGTACGGAAACTTTTACAATTCAAAAGACAGCAAATATTTGTGAAAGTTGTAATCAAAAAAAAATAATTATAAATGAAAAATTATCTTGTAAATGTTCTGAAGATAAAAATTTTGAAAAGTCAAAAAAAATTCTTACACAAGAAAATGTTTCAACTAATTTTCAAGGAAATAAGCGAGTAGAGAATGTTTAAAAAAATAGGTTATTCACCAGCACCAATTACCAAGTTATCCAAAGATGCAGTTTTGGCAGATCCTGTCATTGTAGAAAGGATGACTAAACTTGCCCATGAGATAAAATCAATAGCTCCAAAATCAGATGACTTTCTTTATTTTTCAATTATTTTTTTAAAATCAGCAGAGTCTACCCTGATTGATGAGTCCGGATCTCTTAAGAAGGTTGGCCATGAAAAAGCATGGGGATACTTTGATGAGGGCTGGAAGTGGCATGGAAATGTCAAGCCACATAAAAATAATAATGGAGATATCTTTCCGGAAATAGAGCTTAAAAAAGCAGCTTCTAAGTGGATTGGAATGCCACTCTGCAAGGATCATGAATCTTCATCAGTTGATGGAATTAGAGGAATAATTCTTGATACACATTATGATGATAAATTAAAGCAGGTAGTTGGACTTTGCGCTCTTGATAAGGTTAATTACGCAGATTTGGCCAGAAAAGTTGAGACAGGAATTGTCAGATATGGCTCAATGGGTACGGCAGTAGAAACCTCTGTTTGTTCTGAGTGTCAAAATTTTGCCAAAACAGCAAATGAGTATTGCAATCACGTTAAGAGCAGAACTGCCTGGGGAGAAATTAACGTTGGACTTAAGCCCATAGAATACAGCTTAGTTGTTCAGCCTGCTGAGCCAGGAGCTATACTTCTTCGTTGCTTTGCCTCTCTTCAGAACTATAAAAAAGAATTTATAAATTATGGTGTTGATAATTTTGATGAGATGCTAGGAAAGTTATCTCTAGACCAGGCTCAACACCTAAATACAATTGTTAAAACTGCATGTGGTGAAGATGGTTGCTCTCCTATAGAAAGAAAGAGAATTATAACCTCATTCTTGAAAAATAATTCACTTATTCCTGCTCCTGTTGGTTCTCAGTCAGTATCAGAAGAGCAAAATATGACATCATCATGGAGTGATTTTCCAGATAATTCTGGTCAGAAAATTCGTACTAATCTTGATGGTGTATCAGATTTTGCTTACCCTGGTAGTAATGGAGTCGTTGCTGGCGTAGAAGATTCTGCTGATAGGGGTAACCCCCAACTTACCGATTCTGTCCTAGACAAGAATATTCCAGACGTTTCAATAATCAATCAGGCTTCTCTTAAAAAAGAAGCATCTAAAAATAAATCTTTAATCTCAACAATCATGGAGGATATAATGACAGAGTCAGAGCTCAAGAAAAGAGCTGAATTAAGAAGAAAGCTTGCTTATCACCAAGGTGGGTCAGATGGCGTAGAACCAACCGGTTACAAATCTAAGCCATATTCTCACAATGAAGATAAACACATGAAGCAGACCAAAACCATGGGCAGCAAAGATGGTATGTTCCCAGGCGATGAACAGAAGAAAGAGAAACTTTCTCGTGCAGAGCTTGAGGAACGTCAGATGCGCCGCCTTGCTTATTTCCAGGGTGGATCTGAGAAGGCAGTAGAGCCAGCTGGCTACAAGTCTAAGCCATACTCTCACAACGAAGACAAGCACATGAAGCAGACCAAAACCATGGGTGGAAAAGAAACCCTCTTCCCAGGCGATGAAAAGGTTAAGCAGACACTCAAGAGAGCTGCCTATGAAGGCCCAGCACTCAGCACCAAGCTCAGCTGGCCAGTCACCCCATCTGGTCAAATCAATAAGTCAGCAGCCCTCTTTGAGGTATATGCTGGTGATAGAAAGGTAATTGCAGCAACCGGTCATGAGATCTTTGGAAGCGAGGTTTCTCAGAATTGGAATTGGCTTACCTCTAGAGAATATGGTCAGGAAGTTTGCAAGCAGATCAGAACCTCTGGACTTAATCACGTCGCTATGCTTCTCAAGGGAGCACAGGCAGTTGACCCAGCCGTACCAGTTCCAGCTTCCCCAGAAGCCGCCCCAGAGGCAGCAGGCGCAGAGGCCGCACCTCCACTTCCACCAGTTGCAGATATGGGCGCAGGACCAATGGAGGGAGAGGAAGAGAAAGATAAGTCTCCAAAAGAATTAGTCGAAGAGGCTATCGTTCTCATAGAAGAGAAGCTTGATGAAGTTAAAAATGCACTTAAGGATATCTCTGGCGGTGAGCCAGTAGAAGTCAATGTCAATGTTGGTGATGAAGGCGTAGAGAAAGATGAGAGCCCACTTAAACTTTCTAGTTCTATAGCTTCTCAGCTAAAGAAGGCTTATGCAGAAATGAATGAGTCTGCCGACGAATTAGCTATGATTGCAGAGACTTACGAAGGCGCAGGAAGACTTTCTTCAGAAAATAGAAGAGAGTTAGACAAAATTGCTTCTGAATCACTTAGAGAGGCCTCTTCTCTTATTGGAAGCTCCAGCACACTTACCAAAATGGCTGGCCTAGTAAGCTCTTCACTTACCAAAGTTGCAAAGGTTGCTTATGCTGAAGACAGCTCCATGGATATGGGCATGGGTCACAGCATGGCTAACGACGTACACGATGATGATCTTGATGACCCTCAGATGAGTGATTTAGACCATCAGGATGACAGTCATGACTATATGCTTGCTGATGTTTCCAATGAGTCTGATGATGAAGGTGTAAACCACCTAATTACCGCAGCACTTGACCTTCGTCGTGCCAGAAGAGAGCAACTTGTTGTTGAGGCCGCAAAGAAGTCAAAAAAGATGGACGAGAAGATGGAAAAAATGAGAGCAGCAAAGAAAGACGAAAAGAAGTCTGACTCAAAGGCTGCTAAGAAATCCATGGAAGAAGAGGAAGAAGATGATGAAAAATCAAAGAAGTCAACAAAGAAAGCTTCTGATTCTTCTTCAATTTCTAAGTCTGCAGCACTTCGCGATATGGTTAATGATGCCTTCCAGACAAAGAAGGCAGAAGATGAAAAGGAATCTTACAAGATAAGATTACGTAGAGCATATGACGTTGCCATTGAAATGCAGAAGAAAGGACTCCTTCCAATAAGCAAAACTGCCCTTGATAAGCAGGTTGATGACATCATGGACTTTGATGACAGAGCATTTGAAGCTTTCAAGAGAACTGTTGCTTCTGCCCGTCCAATTGAGTCAGTAAAAATAGCAAGAGATCTCGGTGGAATCAATGTTGGTGTAGAGTCAACTTCTGAGCAGCCACAAACAAAATCAACCGCTGAACTTCTCAGCATGCTTTGGGGATAAGGAGTAATAAATGAAAAAAATAGCAGCAGACCTTATTGCAAATGAGATGTTTAGACTTCTAAAGAAAGCGTCAGAAAATGATGCCAGCGTTGATGTCAATGTTGGAAAAAAAGAAGATGATTCTAAAGACTTAATGTCTCACATTGATGATGGCGATGACAATATAGATGATATCCATGACTTTTTAATGGACTCAATGGGTGACGATGGTGATGATGCCTCATATCTTGACGATCAAATATCTGACATGTCAGAGGTAGCAGATCAGGAAAATCCACTAATGAGAGAGAACGAAGGTCCAGGCCTAGGAGATTCCAGCGAAGACCTTATGGTAAACTCAGGAGACAAAAGACTTATGCATGGTCTTGGAAAGATCGAAGCATCCCTTCGTCGCAAAGGCGAAGGATTTGCAGCCGATCTAGTCCGTACTACCGCACTTAGCATTCAAGAGGATATAGTCAAAGAGGCTTCTCAGAGAAACTTCGTTCTCAAGAATTTAGTAAAAATGGCATCTGATCTCGACCGCAAGGGAGAGAGAGAAGCATCCAAGATGGTAAAGTCTACCATCATGAAGATCAATAGATAATTATAATCTATAGATTATAAAGGGTAGAGATAGTAAAATATCTCTACCCTTTATTTTTTTGCTAATTATTATTAATTATTCTGGAGATACAAAGTGTTAAAAGTAATACATTCTGGTAACGCAATGCCGATGAGCTTGCCAGTAGATCCTACGGCAGAATTTCAGCCTGGAGTTTTTGCTCAACTAAGAGTAATTGGAAATGATATAGTTGCCGGTGTTTCTGATGGAACTGCTCCAATAGGGATAATTGATGATGCTCGCGTTGCGGCATTTACAAAGTCTCAGATAGATGAGATAGTTCAAATTCAGATCCAAGAATCATCAATTGGGGTTGATGATAATGGCAAACTGGTCAACACCACAGAGGTAAGTAGTCCAGTATCAAATCCGCATATTATTCAGTCTAGTTTTATTTCAGATGTTTCTGTCTTTTTAAACTATGTGAATGGAATCATTACAGTTCCTGCAGGCACAGAATTAAACTACGACTTTGATGGCGATGGCGTAAATGACGGCTTTAAAATTGTAGTAAACTATATCTATAGAATATCCAATAAGCCAGGTGATGATACAACTCTTTCTAGCGGAAGAGTCACTATTCATTATCAGAGAGGCATTTATGCAACAGATCAATTTGATACCACTCAAGTTTATCCATTAAATGCAACTCTATATATAGCACTTGATGGTGCCCTAACAACAAAGCAGCCAACCGAAAATCATCCTGGTGTTGCCATCGTTACTGGTCCACCTTCAGCAACACAAGGAACTCTTGAGTTTCTATTATTATAACTTCTACTATTATTCTGCTAATTGTTTAAAGCGGAGATTTATATGAAAAATTGGCCAAAAGAAGACAGATATTCCTGGGAAAAGAGCGAGGTAATGAAGGAGTTTGAGGCTCAAATTCTTTCCAACTATTCAAAAGTTGAAAAAATTGCTCAGCAGAAAAGCCTTGTTCCTCCCGGAACACAAACTGAGCTAAAGAACGTATTAAATACCGTAAAAGAAATAAAACAAACTCTACAGGGTGCTGCTGACGATGGTGAGGGCAAAAGAGAAGAGCATCAATGTAATGAGGCGGAAGATTGTGCTATGTGCGGCAGATCTTCTGAAAACTATTCTGATGATGAAGTAAAGATGGCAAAAGCAGAAATACTTGAAGAGCTACACAAAATGGCTTCTGCTGCAATTAACAACAGAGACATAAAATTGGCCTATCGTATAGAAAGAACCATTGCCGAGATAGAGGATGATGGGAATGATTAAGAGAGCTTCATCATCAGAGATTTTTGATATTTATGCTACAAGAATGATCTCAAAGAGGGCTGCTCCATCCCTTAGCTTCTTGGCTGAGCTTCTAGAGGGTGCGTCAAAGATTGGAAAATCTCAGATAGATAATGTTGCAATGACGGCAGTAAAAGGAAGTGGCGCTGCACCAACTGCAATTGAAGGACTATCACTTTTATCAAAAGCTGATGATATTATTCTTGCGGAAAGATTAGAAAATTTAGTAAATGCGGCACATACAGATGTTGTCGGCAACAAAATAGTTGATGTTGCAAAAAAATTGGGCTACAGCGCCGATAACCCAATTAAATTTTTAGATGATTATGCCAAAGAATTTAAGGCAATGGGAGTGGAATATGAGACCCTAACTGCTAGCGGTACAGTTGTCCCAGCAGATGCTCTCGCCTTTCTTAGAAAGCACGATAGAACTATAAGATTTTTTAATGAAACTGCTGATGCTAGGTCAATTGGAAGACTGGTAACTCCAGAAGCAATTAGGGCAGGAGAGCTTGGAAGGGGTGCCGGAAGAGTTGGAGTGTCAATTGCCGATGGATTAAAGTTATCTCCAGTTGGACAAGCCACAAGCCTTGGAGAGAAGGCTTACTCCCTAGTTAGCACTGTTGGAGGAGCAATAACTCTTGCTTTTTGGGCTGGTGGTGGATACGCATTATATCAGGGTTATCAATTTATTAAGCCATTCCTTCAGTCTCCAGAAGGAGAGGAACACTTTTTGGGCGTAAAAAAGGCAATTGATTGTATTAATGATATTGATCTTAAGCCAGGAAGCCCTGCAGTAGCGGAAAGACAAAAGGTTATTGATAATATTGTTAGCTATTCTAAGTTAGAAGATATTGCAACAATGACAGATAAAAAAGAAATAATATCAACTTCTGATAAGGCAGCAATTGCAGCCCAAAAATTATTAGGAAGTGAATCTGACTCTGGCTCAATACCAGTATTTATAAATATGATATCAAATGAAGGTTTTGCTGGAAAAAATCTAAATGGATATTTTGCAGGAAATGCCACAACATCTATGGTAGCGGGCGGCGCTGCGGGCGCATTTGTTGGGTTAAAAGGCGGAGTTGTTGGAGCAGTTATTGGTGGAGCCATTGGAGCTGGGGCTGCTTGGGCTTTCCTTGGAAAGTGGTATAAAAATCAAATAGATTGCCTAGGCAATGCAGCAGACCAAATAAAATACTTAAATGATAAATTTGAACTTTTATCAGGTCAAAAATCACAGGATGGATCAGGAGCGACCACTTCTACCGGAGGATCTGCTGGAGGTACAGCGGGGTCGGCAGTACCCGATGCTCTTACTGGTCCAACTGCTGATGATGTCTCATTTGTAAAGAGAGTTTTGGCCGCAGGTCAAAATGAAAAGCTGATTGGTATTCCAGGAATAGAGCTTGTCAATGAAGAAAAGATGATGAATGCTTATGTTATGGCTTGGGGTGGCGATTTAAATGGGGCGGCAAGGCATATACTCTCTAAGGATGGAAGTATCTCGGCTGCAATTGATCAAATTAGAAAATCTAATCCAAATAATCTTTTGGTACCAATAGACGGAAGATTTAAAAAAGATCCTGCCAATAAGCAATTTTTAAAATTTCTTTATACTGCAATTTATAGAATTTTTCAAAGCGCAGTTGATGGGAATAGAAAAGCATTTGGTTTTACTCCTGGCCTCAACGAATTATCTCAGTTAATTGCAAAACATGAAGGTATACAAAAATCTTCAAAAAATAATTGGAATATTATGAATAAAAATTCAAAATCTATTAATAATCAAGAGTTAATACGAAAAGCTGCTGAAACAAGAGTTTCTTATTTTGGAGATGCCAATTTGGGTCTCAAAGATCAACTTACCAAGTCTTATTATGCTGGCCTTACTGGCATGTATAATGAAAAACCACCAAAGAGAACCTCTGACTACAAAGATCTTTATGGATTCCAAGAGGAAACCGGAGAAGATCTCGTCCTAGAGGCTCACCCAAAATCAGTTACCTTAGCTGATGCAATGGGCAAAGGAGGCTTGGTAGAAAATGGCTTAGAAGCGAAAGAGAAATCAAACTATATTGCTTTGAATACCCCAACCGGTAACTTTCAATCTAAGTACGCCTCAACTATCGGATATCTTAATAAGTTAGCTAAGGCAGCCGATGAGCAAGGCAAAAAAGAAGTTTCAAGATTAATTAAACAGACAATTCAAAATCTAAAATAATTTAGGAGAATTTTAATATGGCACTCAAACCACTCACACCTGGCTACCTTCCTGTTGGCCAGTACGACCTTCTCGATTCTTTCGCAGCCAACTTTGTTGGCGGTGAAGTCGGCGTCTTTACAACCCTAGAGTCTGGCGATTACTACGCTGCAGATGCTGGTGGCGACTCCATCACCCCAGATGTAAAAGTCACTGGTGATAGTGTTACTGCCGGTCAGCTTTATGGCCTAGTTGATGACGGCACCTCCGGCTACGGTACTTCTTTTGGTACCGTAATTGGCGGCACTGTCGGTCAGGGCACCGGCTTCGCCTCTGGCGTTGCTTCTACCGGCGCAGCAGGCATCGTAGTTGTCGGTCCAAGAACCTCTTTCGGTTCTGGCAAGGCTACTCTTTGGACCATGCCTGGTCTCTACGGCGTAACCTCTGATGCATTCCTTTCTGCTACCGGAACAGATCTTCCTTCTACCGTAAACACTAAACTTTACGGTAAGGCAACTGGCGCAGCAACCGCAGGCAAGCTCACTAAGGTAAGCGGCTCTAACGGTGTTCAGGCAGCTGTTTTCGTCAACACTGTTGCCGATAGCTCATTAGTTTCCACTTCTGCCGCAGCCGCTACTGGCTCAGCCTCAACCGCTGAGTACTACGCAGTTTACCTCTTGGGCGCTTCAGCTTAATTAATATAAAGATTAGGAGAATAAAATATCATGTCAAACATCTTTAATACACACGGCGAACTTAACGCCGGTAACGTCAAAGAGGCCCTTCAGCAGATCGTCAAGTACGCTTCTATCATTGAAGAGCTTCAGCCAGCAAATGCAGTAATTGCTTCTGGCCCATCACTCTCTGATGATCAGCGCGACGAAATGATCAAGCAGGCTCTTCTCACTCAGGAAGGCAAAGTAGCTCTCGGTCAGGCAATGGCAACCCCAATCCGCCGCAACTTAGACTACTCAGGCGTTGGCCGTAAGGCTCTCGTTGTCGATCCACTTCCACAGGGCGCTCTCCCAGTCTACGACCGTGACATTGATGTTGCTGCCGTTGTTATCTCATCAAATGGTTCCGCTCCAGAAAGCCGTGTTTTCGGTGATCGCGTAACTGTTCCAGAGTTCGAAATCGTCAGCAATCCAACCGTCCGTATCGCTGAAGTCAAACGTCGTCGTTTCAACGTCATCGACCGCGCTCAGCAGAAGGCTCGTCAGGAAATCCAGGCCCAGGAAGACGCCAACGTCTTTGCTGCCCTCGACTTCGCATCTGACACCACCAAGGGCGGCGAGAACACCAACCAGAGACTCGACCTCAATGACACTGCTACAAGCGGCAAGCTTTCAAAGAACGGTATGCTCGCTCTCAAGCGTCAGATTGACCGTTGGGACCTTGTTACCTCAAAGTACTTCATGAACATTAATGAGTTCACTGACATCCTCAGCTGGGAGTCAGCAGGCGCAGCAGGCTCTTCTCAGGTTGATCCAGTCACCCAGAGAGAGATCCTCCAGACCGGTCTTTACGGCCAGATCTTCGGTGCAGACATCATCGTATCAAAGATCGTTCCAGCAGGCAAGGCTTTCGCCACTGCAGAGCCAGAGTTCGTCGGCGTTATGCCAGTTCGTCAGGACATCGAAGTCCTCCCAGCAGACGAGCCAAAACAGCTCAAGCTTGGTTGGGTTGTATCTGAGATCGTCGGCATCGGCATCGTCAACCCACGCGGCGTATCTTCCGGTACAGTCCAGGGCACAGAATCTATCTAATTAATTAGGTAGATACCTAGTAAGGCCAGGTAGGGAAACTTACCTGGCCTTATTTTTTTGGTAAAATTAAATTGAGGTTAAAGTGAATAGAAAGACATTGCAAGATAGAACTAAATTTTATCCAGCCTATAAAAAGAAAATTTTAGAAGCAAAGCCAGCTTCAATCTCAAGAAGAGATCAAAATCATGTTGATCTTTCAGATTTGAAAACAGATAATGTTATTTCTGACTTTTTTGAATTTGAAAAAGAATTATCTGAATTAAAAGCTTCAAATAAGCTAAACTCAGGTGATGATGAATCTAGATAAATTTTAAAATAATATTCTTTGATTTACACAGCATATTTTTTTTAAAATTTTTAATCTACATTTTTTCTATTTATATTTTTACATTGCTAATAGAACACAGAATATAGGCGACAGCTAATTAATAGGAAGATATGGACGAAAAGACTTTTAAAACATCAGATTTATCATTAGCTGCCTTTTTAACAATGAAAGGCATGGTGCTTTCACGCTGCAATAAAAATGCAACTGGAAAATTTGAATTTATTTTTGAAGACCCAGATGAAAAAGCACCTGGATTATCAATGAATTATTTAAATAGTGAATTTTGTAAATTCGATAATCATGTTAGAACATTAAAAAAAATGTTGTATAAAAATTAAAAATAGCTTATTTTCTACTAATATTTTTTTTGAATATTACAGTTTAGTCATAAGTTAGGTTTTAAAATTTCTCAATAGGGAATAACTTAATGGCAAGAGTTCTTCAAACAGGTTTTGAGTATCCAGGTACCGCTACAGTATTAGGTGGTACCTCTGGAACAACAACAGTTTATGCTATTTCAGGTTCAGCAAATCTGATTCTACTTGGATTACCAATATCTTCTAGTAGCGTTGCATCAAGTTCATATGCAGCAAAGACAATTTCTGGGTATACAGGTGGTAGTCCTGCTCACAAATCATTATCTAATCTTGGTGGCCAAGCATATCTTACAATTGGTGGAGTATTATCAACAGATATTGCCTTTCCACTAGATAATGCTCTTTCAGAAGGATATGTTTCATTTGCATATAAGCCACATGTAACAAATCTTGCTGGTCTTTTATTAAATTTTAAAAATTCCTCTGGTACAGTACTTTTTAATTTAAGACACACTGGCGGGTTTTTTAGATTATACAGTGGAAACGGAACAACAACACTGGCAGGATCATCTGCATCACTATCATCATTTGATAATAGCGTTTGGTCTTGGGTTTCTATTGAGTTTAAGGCATACTCAACAACAGGATACATAAAAATATATGTAAATTCTGTTGGTGGCACCGCAACTCCAATTATTGATTACACCTGGACTGGAGGTGGCTCTAACAAGGTTGGAGCAGTTAGCTTCGGCTTTCTTGCATCCGGATCAGAGTATATGGTTGATGATCTTGTTATTAACTCAAAGAGCATTAGCTATACCGGCTCAGCTGGAACACTATCAGCTGGAAATACAATAACTGGTGCGGTAAGTGGCGCAACAGCCATAGCTACATATAATGAATCTCAAGATTCAACATATGGTGTATCTGGAGCTGGAAGAGTAACAGTCAGCAATATAACTGGACAATTCCAAAACGGAGAAACTATATCAAATGGATCTGGCTGGTCAGCTACTGTAGCTCTTGCTGGTGGCGAGTTTGATGGCTTAGACTTTAACTCAGCAAAACCAGGCGAAACATATATAGTTGGTTTATCTCTTTCTGGAGATAGAACAATTCAGATGACTGGTTCTGACGGAGATGCTACAAACAATTACGCCCTTTTAAATGAACAGCTTGCAGATGATACTACTTATGTTCAGGCATTAGGCGTTACAACAGCGTTAGACTTATATGAACTTGAAAATCTAACTCAAGATATTTCAGTTGTATCTGCAATATCACTAAACAGCAGGCTAAAGAAGGCTGGAGAAATTAATTACGCAATTCCTGCTATAGATTTGGCAGGCCAGACAACTTATCCTGTTCCACCAATGGATATATCAACAACACTTTCATATAAGAAAAAACACTCTGTTATTGATGTAAATAAAAATAATAATGAGCCATTTTCAAAGCAAAATATTAATGATCTAGCAATAGGAATTAGATTTAAATAATAGGGGGTTAAAATGGCAGGAAATGCTAATAACTCTCAATTATTTGGAGAAGTTGCTTACACGGATCCTCGTGGTGACGTTTGGGTTGGATCTCAAATTACTGCTGAAGTTGCAATTGAAGATTTAATCATAACTGCAGACTATGGATCTTCGCAATATGTTGAGGCATCTCTAACTCCCGAACCAAATGCATATAGACAATCAAGAATATTTGCAGAAATAGCTACTACTGCTGGTATATCAGATTATGGAGTTATGAACTCTGGAGTTTTGCTAGAAGCATCAATTGAACCAGTAATAAATGGAGTAAATCAAGTAAATTTTGCGATTGAAATCGCAGTTGAAGAATCAGTTATAGAAATAGATCCTGGATATTATTATCCATTCATAGAGGAAAATACACTCATGGCAAGAGCATTTAACACTAAAATCTCTGGTGATCAGATCACAATCGAAGCCCGTTCAGGCTTTGGCACAGGTGGTCTCGATACCAATGCAGACGGCGCACTCAAGGCTGACTGGTCAGTAGTTGCTGACAAGTCATCTGTCGAGGCTGCAATCTCTGCAGAGGCAAGCACCCGTGGTGCTGCCGATACATCACTCACAACCCGCGTTTCATCTGAAGAAGTCAACCGCGCAGCTGGCGACTCATCACTTACAGTTGCAGTCTCAGCAGAAGCTTCATCTCGTATCTCTGGTGATCTCTCACTCACCAATCGTGTTTCAGCTGAAGAGTCAGCTCGTACCGCTGGTGACTCCTCACTCACAGCTGCAGTCTCAGCCGAGGCTTCATCTCGTGTAGCTGGCGATTCATCACTTGCAGTAGCCGTTTCTGACGAAGTTTCAGCTCGTACATCAGGCGATCTCTCACTCACCAACCGCGTTTCAGCTGAAGAGTCTGCTCGTACAGCCGGTGACTCATCACTTACAGCCGCTGTTTCTGCAGAGGCTTCATCTCGCGTAGCCGGTGATTCATCACTCGCCGTTGCAGTTTCTGACGAAGTCTCAGCTCGTACCTCTGGCGACCTCTCATTAACAAACCGCGTTTCATCAGAAGAGTCAGCTCGTGCAGCTGGTGACTCATCACTCACAGTAGCAGTTTCAGCTGAAGCTTCTGCTCGTACCTCTGGCGATGCATCACTCACCACTCGCGTTTCAAATGAAGAAGTCAACCGTGCAGCTGGCGATTCATCAGTTGTAGTCCTTCTCGATGCAGAAATCTCAACCCGTGGCTCAGCTGACCTCTCACTCACAGCCCGCGTTTCAGGTGAAGAGTCAGCCCGTACATCAGGCGACCTTTCACTCACCAACGCACTTTCAGTCGAGGTATCAACCCGTGGTTCAGCAGATGCATCAATTGTAGTTTCACTTTCTGAAGAAGTTTCATCCCGTACATCAGGTGACCTCTCACTCACCAATCGCGTTTCAGCTGAGGAATCAGCTCGCGCTTCTGGCGATCTCTCACTCACCAATGCACTCTCATCTGAAGTCTCAGTCCGTGGCTCAGCCGATGCCTCAATCGTAGTCTCACTTTCAAATGAGGTTTCTGCTCGTATCGCTGGCGATAGCTCACTCACAGTATCTCTCGACAACGAAGCTTCAATCAGAGGTTCTGCTGATACATCACTTACCTCACGCGTTTCATCAGAAGAGTCTGCTCGTACTTCAGGCGATACTTCAATTGGAACACGCCTCTCAGTCATCGAAGCAGGTCTCGTTGCCGGCGTAACCTGGATGGGTTCATTTGCAACCGTTTCAGCACTTACCGCAGCAATGCAGGCTCTCACCCCAGTATCTACACAGGTAGCATTTGATGCAGCTGGTGGTACTGGCTCAGCAGTAATGCAGGGTTGGGCATACTACGTAACTGGTGGTAACGATGCATACATCGTTGTTCCAGATGCAGATGGTGACCTCTCAATCACCGGCTGGACTGGCTACTCACTCATCAAGTTTGCTGACTTCAAGGAACTTAATGACCTAGCCGTTTCACTCACAACTCGCGTTTCTTCTGAAGAAGTTGCTCGCGCATCAGCTGATACCTCACTCACCACTCGCCTCTCATCAGAAGAGTCTGCTCGTACCGCTGGTGATTCTTCACTCACTGTAGCACTCTCAAGCGAAGCATCACTCCGTACCGCAGCTGATTCATCAATCGTAGTCTCTCTCAGCACAGAGTCTTCACTCCGTACTGCCGCTGACTCATCAATTGTTGTTGCTCTCAGTGCAGAAGCCTCATCACGTATCGCTGGTGACTCCTCAATCGTTGTTCTTCTCGATGCAGAGGCTTCACTACGTACTGCTGCAGATAGCTCACTCACAACCCGCCTCTCTTCAGAGGAATCTGCTCGTACCGCTGGTGATTCATCACTTACCGTTGCCATCTCTGCAGAAGCCTCATCACGCACTGCAGCTGATTCGTCAATTGTAGTCGATCTTGGTGCAGAAATCTCAAGCCGTACCTCTGGTGATCTCTCACTTACCACAAGACTCTCAAATGAAGAAGTAAACCGCGCTGCTGGTGATTCATCAGTCGTAGTTCTTCTCGATGCAGAGGCCTCACTCCGTACTGCAGCCGACCTCTCACTTACAACTCGTGTTTCAGCCGAAGAGTCAAGCCGCACTGCTGGTGATTCATCACTAGCTGCCGGTCTTTCAGTAGAAGTTTCTTCACGTATCTCTGGCGATGCTTCCGTAATGGGCAAGCTATCAGAAGAAGTAGTTGCTCGTGAATCTGGTGATCTATCACTCACAAATCGTGTTTCATCCGAAGAGTTAGCTCGCGCTTCAGGTGATCTCTCACTCACAAATGCACTCTCAACAGAGGTTTCAGTACGTGGTTCTGCAGACACCTCACTCACCACCCGTCTATCAGGCGAAGAGTCAATCCGTGGTTCAGCCGATGCATCACTACATGCTGGACTCTCAACTGAAGTTTCAATGCGTCTTTCTGGCGATGCTTCACTCACCACAAGACTTTCAACTGAAGAGTCAGTCCGCGGTTCAGCCGACGTATCACTCACTGCACGCGTTTCAGCCGAAGAGTCTGCTCGTGTATCTGCCGATAAGTCAATCCTCGTTGCTGCCAAAGACAAGGTCTTCGTTGCTCGCGTTGGTGGTGGCTTCGCAGCCGCAACCTCTGCCGATGGTATTGCACTTGACACTGTTTCTGGATCACTCTACAAGTCTTCTGACTTCAAGTTTGGTGACGATGTTGTCGATATGAACCTTGGTGTTGGCCCTTACTCTGGCAAGTCAGCATTCCCAGACAATCTTCAGGTCTTCATCAACGGTGTTATGCTTCGCCCAGTCTTTGACGCAGGCAAGGTCAAGACATTCGTTGATGCAGCAACTGTAAGCTTCTCTGGTCTCAGTGGTGACTTTGTATTCCACAAGAACAGTGTAGGCCCAGTAAGCAAGATCCACTTCGCATTCGCCCTCAAGGCTGGTGACGAAGTACAGGTCCGCTACAATCTCGGCTAATTTTTAGCCAAGGCTGAATAAGCCGGGGGAGCGAGAGAAATCTCGCTCCCCTTTTTGCTAATATAATTTCTATATTTTAGGAGTTATAATGAAGACCAGAGCAAAGCTATCAAGCTTAATTTCAAAAATGAAGATTGCAAAAGAGGAGACTACAAGGGCGGTTGCTTATTCTGAGGGTTATCTTGACTGCATAAAAGATCTTCTTGGAGATGATTCAAATGATCTTAATAAAATTTTACTTGTAAAATATGATGGTAAAGTAAGAGGAGAAGTTTATTCTGAAATTCTTCCAGTACTAGAAGATCTTGAAAAAGACGATAAATTTAATTCTGGAGTTGTAATTGAAGCACCAGAAGAAGAATCGGCATCAATGCATCCATCAGACCGTGCCAGAAGCTTTTTAGAGAGAATAGGAAGAGCATAATCATGCCAATACTAGTAAAGCCAAGAACTCAAATTTGTAACGAAAGAGCTGCTGCTGATGCAGAATTTTATTATAATCAGTTTGCAGATCTTTTAATTCAATCTAATAATGAAGAAAAAGATATGGAAACAAAACAAGAATTACTTAGGCTTTATAAATGGATTGCTGAATATAAAAATTTTGCATATAATTTTCATATGAATAATTACATTCAGAGCGATGATATGTATGTAAAAAAAGAAGATGCTGAAGCATTTGGTGGAAGGATAAAAATTTTACGAGCACCATTCTTACCAGTATTTGAGGAAATTAAAAATGGCAACAATTAATGTTGTATCAAAGAAAAAAACAGGTGTGACAATCACAAATGGTGCAACTAGTTCTGCTGGTGACCAAATAATAACATCAACAATAAATAGCGTTTCATTTGTTAGTGAAGATATTTCTAAGCAAATAGCCCCTGGAGTATATTCTTTTGATACAACACATGCTTTTATTCAGCATAGCCTTGAGGTATTTGTAAATGGCATGCGACTCTCTCCAAATGCTGATTATGAAGAAAATACATCATTTAATGGTTTTTCATTAATTCAGCAAAATGCAAACTTAAGCAAATGGCTCGGTCCAAATTCATGCATTTTAGTTACTTATATAAAATCTAGCTAATATTTTCAACTAAATTTTTATATCCATTTATATTTTCTTTATTATCTACAGAAAATTTAAATAAAACCTCTTCTGCAGATTTTTTATAGGAAGCAATATTTTCATCATGTGTAAGTATTGCTTCTTTTATTTTATCTACACAAGTATCAGCATCAAATCCCTTATAGAAATATCCAGCATTCATACAGGCTTCACTATTATGAATAACTGGAACGCCAGTATGTAATCCCTCAAGAACTAAGTAATTTAGATCGCAATAAAATTGATGAGATAAAATTGTTCCAACATATCCTTTTGCTAACATATTTGGCATAGGGTATCTTGCTTCAACAGATAATTTTTTGTTACTAAATAAATCAAAGTTTGAAGTTATTTCTTTAAATTTTGCATTATCTTTTAAAGAAAGTCCATTAAAAATAAGAACTTCTTTTATAAAATCTTTATTCTCTCTTTCCAATTTTTCAAGAGAAATTAGAGGATAGATTGCAGTTTTTATCATATTTATATTTGACTCAAAAACTCCAATTTTATTTATGTTTTTATTGTTTTTATAAAATGGATCAAGTTTATTTTCATTACAATATTTGTTGAATATTTTTGGATCCCATATATAAGGACAAATGCTTACTCTTCCTTTTGAGGTTACTTCGACAAATCCTTTTGAAAATTCAAAGTGAGGAGATATCCAGGTATCAAATCCTCCTCTATTTACAGCAGGAAAGCTGGTTGGATTTAGAATCATGTCTTCTTGCATTAGCATTAAAATATTTCCATAATTGATGGTTACAATTTTAACGCCAGACTTAAGTGCAATATCAAGTAGTCTGTCGGTTACAGAATAGCAAACTTCAATGACTACATTATATTTTTTTATAGAATCTGCATCAAGAAGTTTTATGTCAAATTCTTCTAATTTTTTGCCAGCTTCTTCAAACTGAGATACTGCATCAACCTCATATCCACATTTCTGTAATAATCCAATTAAAAAATATCCGTTTTGAGTCAAACCATTTGACCAAATTCTTGATGAATCTTTGCATGTTACTGCAATCTTTAATTTGCTCATTTTATAACGCTCTCTATAAGTTCTCTTGTTTTTTCTTGAACCTTTTCATTATATATTGATACTTCTTCCAGCTTTGCCTCATATGACTCAGCATGCTTTACCTGATCAAAATTTTGAATTGCATCAAGTAACTGATCAGATCCAATATTTATATTGAATTCTGGATAATAATAACCAACATCTTTAAATAGCGGACTATTGTGAATTAATAATCTTTTATAAAATAAAGTTTCTAAATAGACATAATTTTGTTCATTAAATAATTGGGTTGAAACAATTGTATTTGCAAGATTATCTTTAAATACTTTATAAAAAGGATATCTTGCTTCATAAGATGCAACTTTATCTTTATGAATATTTAAATATTTTATATAGTTTAAAAATACATTATTTTTTTCAAGAGACTTTGCTCCAAAACAATATACTTCTTTTATGGACTCTTTATTTTTATCATATGCCATATCACATATAGCAAGAGGAACCATGCAGTTCTTTAGAACATTCATATTTGGCTCTACTATTGCTATCTTTTTAAAGTCTTCTTTTTTTACAAGCATATCTTGATTATGAAAACCGCCATCATGCATTCTTAGTATTGAGGAATCCCAAATATAAGGAATAATTTTTACTTTAGATCTTGTAAGAACCTCAATATAATCTTTAAATTTATAAAACTGTTCAGATACCCAAATTTCTCTATTTCTAAATGGTAAATTTGTTCCTGTTGCCATATTTGCAGACTCAGAATTTTTCTTTATATATCTTTCAAGATCTAACATAAAATTATTTCCATATTTTATGGAAATAAGAGGTTTTCCTAAGCTGTTATAATAATTTGTAAGCTTATCACTTAATGGATGAGCTACTTCTAAAATAATATCAAATTTTTTAATAGAGTATATATCTGCTTGTTCAACCGAAATATCCAATAATTTCTTTGCGCCATATGATTCGGATATTAAAGATGGAGCATAATTCATATCTTCTAGCATTTTATACAAAAAATAAATGTTTTGATCTAACCCATTAGACCAAATGCTCATTTCATCTCTAGTTGTTATGCCTATTTTTAGCTTGCTCATTTTACTCTCATATATTAATAATGGTTGTTAATAGTAGGTGAGAATATAATGGCAACCGGAAGTTACATATTAGGATCTGTAGTAAAGATACCAATTCAGTTCACTTTGGATGGAACCCCACATTCAGATATGATACCCGTTGTTGATAAAATAATAAATCCAAACGGAACACTTCTGCCTGGTCTTCCACAACAAGCAACTGTAGAGGATCTTAATGCAGCAATGTATTCTTTTTCCTTTACACCAACTATGACAGGTGATTATATAGTTTTAATAAAAAATACTTATGAGGGAACTGATTATTTTACTCATGACAATTTTACAGTTACAAATGGAATAAAGTCAGCACCAAGAGCGGAGCCTAAATAATGGCAAATACAAGAAATAAGGCAATCAGAGGGCAAGATGTTATTCTGTCAATTCAATATTATGGTATTGACGGTCTTCCTACAAATGCCGATGCAACTCCAGAAGTAACTATAAAAGACCTTCAGGGAACGACTGTAATAGGCCCTACGTCGCTTGGTGTGACAAGGGTAGACACTGGACTATATCAGTACACATATGGCGTTCCAAAGCTTGGTGATAAGGGAAACTGGACTGATACTTGGGTTGGCTCCGTATCTGGAATAAATGTACAGAATGTATTTCAATTCTTAGTTGTAGATGAAGGATCTGCAACAGCAGGAACAATAAGGCTTGGTGATGATGTTGCATTTGATTTTTCAGAACCAGAAATATTGGGCATAAATACACTGCTTAAATTCTTAAAAGCAAGGCTTAGAAATAGTGGAAAGAAACCAGTAAGAGATCAGTTTGGCGCAATTGTTTACGATGCATATGGAGATATTGTAACAGAAGAGTGCAATGTTTTTTCTGATGATATTTTAGTCTGCTTTCTTTGTCAAGCACTCTCTGAATTTAATATGGTTCCATTCTTTACAACATTTACATTTGCCGATGAAGTTATCTACAAGCTATTTGCTGCAGCTATAGTTGAGGGAGCATATGTATTTGCAATTGCTTCCCAGACTCTGGTAGAGAAGGGTAGAGACTTTACAATTAGTGACGGTGGTTTAAGCTACCAGCCACCTGCATTGGGTGACTTTTTACAGAGCCATTACGGCACATGGCTCACTGCATACAGAGAGAGACTTAAATTTATTAAGAATAGTATTAGACCTGGACCAAGAAGCTTTGGAACTTACAGCAATATGAGCAGCGGCGCTCCCGCCTTTACGAGGCTTAGGCATCTCAAAAGTAGACAGGTTTATTAGCGCTTCTTGTATCATATAGTTCAAAAACTGCTAATATAAAATCATAAGTAAAGGATGGTGCTTATGATTAAAAATTCATATTTAAAAAATATTTTAACAAAAGAAATTCTTGAAAAATCATATTTTGAATTAAGAAGTATGACTGCAATGGCAGAAAGATTCAATACAACAAGACTAACTATTGCAAGGCACATGAATCATTATGGTATAGCACATAAGTTAGAATCAAAATATAAGTGCAATGAAAATATTTTTTCTACTGACTCAGAAAATTCATTTTATCTTGCTGGATTTATAGCAGCCGATGGTTGCATTATGTCAAAGGGTGGAAGCAAAGTTCTCTCGATTGGATTGTCTAATAAAGACAAGATCCACCTTGAAAAAATAAAAAATGCTCTTGGAGCAGAAAATCCAATACACGATTATGATGTAAAAACATCAAAACAAAATCCAAAGTGGAATGATACTATAAAAAGTGAGATGAAAATATCCTCCGCCCAAATTTACTCAGATCTCCAGCGGTTTAACATTACAGAGAGAAAAACTCATACTTTAACCTTTCCTGACTGGATGAAGGATCATCCACTTCGTCATCACTTTATCAGAGGTTATATAGATGGAGATGGATCCTTTTATCATTCTGTTGGTAAAGGTAAAAAAGTCAAACAAGTCTTCTTCTCTGTCAGAGGAACTACTCAATTCCTAACTTCTCTACGCTCAATACTAGAAGCAGATTTAAATCTAGAAGAGAGAACAAAAGAGATCAGGCTCAATAATGGCATCGGAGTTTTAGAATACGGCGGAAACCGCGTCTGCAAGGCTCTGGCTGAATATTTATACCAAGACGCCACAATATACCTTGACCGAAAGAGGGAGGCCGCATTTGCCTTCCAGGCCTGGGATACTAAGGAGTTTTTTGAGGACAAGGGAATCTCAAAAGAGGCTCTTGAAGAATCCTATTTTAGAACTAAAAGCATATCAAAAACAGCAAAAGAATTAAACCTTACTATGGGCACAGTGTATAATCATCTGTTAAAAAATAATATAGAAATTTTTGAATCACCACAAGCCAAAAGAGAAAAGTTTTTGTCAGCCTGCACTCCAGAGGCACTAAAAGAATCTTATAAAAATCATGGAACAATTTCTGGCGTAGCTAAACAGTTCAGCATAGGAAAGACAACGGCGACAAGATACTTAAGATCAGCAGGCATCATCTAATACTAATATATTAATCTAATACTGATGGATCCAACTAATTTAATTATAAACGCTCTTATTGAGCGTGGTGGAATCTGGGGCATTATTGCCTCACTTCTTTTCTTTTGGAACATTCATAAAGAAAATAATATATCAAAAAAAGAAAAGCAGACTGTTGAAAGTGTAAAGCAAACAACTGATCTATTGAAGATCCAACAGGAATCAGCAGATAAAAAAGAAAAATATTTAAGATCTAAAATAGATGATCTGGAAAAGAATGTAATAGCATTACAAGAAGAAAATAAAAAATTATTAAAAGACATTGGAGATATAGAAGAGGCTAGGGTAGATGACCTCAAGGATTTACTCTCCGACTATCATACTACCGCCACCAATACTCTTCAGGCTCTAGAAAAATTTGAATTTTTTATAACTAACAACAGGGGCTCTAAATCATGAGGGAAATCTGCTCAATAAAAAATAAAGAAATTTTTGAGTTAAAAAAGAAATGCAAAGTAGTACAAGATAAGATATCTAGGGTAGTAGATAAACTTCCTGTTGGGAATTATAATATAAATAATAATATTAGAAAAGAAGATCAAAAAGAAGAGAGTAAGAACAATGAAACACCCAGAGTCTTGCAAACTTGATTACTTAGGTTTTAAAGAGCCAAAAACGCCAAATGAATTAAATTTAGAAATTGCGGGACTTGAAAATTTAGTTGCAAAAGCAAATGAAAGAATAACGGCTCTAAAACAAAGTCTCTTATTGGCAGAGATAATAATTGAGGAATCTGGTCAGGAGAAAAAATGATAGAAGTTTTTGCAAAAACAAAAAAACCATTAGAAAGAAAAGCAGAGCTAGTTGCAAAAATAAAAAAATATATTATGGCAGATGAAATATACAGAGAGCTCTGCGTAGAATATGGAAGATCTCCAGAAATATTAGACGGAATTTCTGTTGTTTTTACTGATGAAATTGATGTAACTGCAAAGACAATTAACGCAAAAGTTTTTTTAAATTCATCTTTAATAGATGAAAAAATTCATATTATTGCCAGATATCTTCTTCATGAGCTAACTCATTGTTTTCAGCATATGGAAAAAGATGGCAAGCCAATAAAGAAAAAAGATAAAATTTATTTAAATAGACCAGAAGAGCTTGAGGCCTTTCAATATCAAATAAAATTTGATGCAAAAAAAAGACCAGATAAAGAAGTAAATGAGTATGTAAATAACCTTATTTCTTATCATAAAATTCCAAAAGAAGAAAGAAAAGAAAAGAAAGATAAACTTATGGAAAAGATGAAGAAATAGCTATTAATATTTCCGCTCTAATCAGGAGTTGGGAATGATAACACTTACAGGGGTTACGCCAGCAGCTGGCTCAACCAGAAATTCTAAAAATTCCCTAATTGAATTTACCTTACTGGATGAAGATAATTCTGGAATAAATACCTCAACTTTAATTGTTGAATTATCTGGAGTAAGAGCAATAGAGGGCTCTACTTTTCTTCCGGGATATTCTGGAGAGTATTCAGAAATTAACGTAGATGTTAATTTTGTAAGTGTTGTTATTAATTCAGAATCTGAATTAAAAGAGGATTCTGTTATAAATGTTAAAATTCAATTTCAGGATTATAATGATAAATATTATAATTTTAATTATTCTTTTAAAATAATAACTAGCAAGCCATTTATATTTCTCTCTAATCCAAATAATGGTGATATATTAGTTTCTCCTCAAAAACTTTATTTTGATATTAGAAATGATATAAATTCAATAAACTCATCTTCGCTTTTTGTTAGTTTAAATAAAGCCATAGTTTATTCTTCTGGTGAATTTAAATCTCCATTTATCGGTTCTCAAAGCTCTTTTGTAACAACTGAAGAAAAATCAGAGCTAATAATTGATCCAGAAGAATTTTTAAGAGATGGAAAATATGAGTTGCAAATTCAGATATCTGATACCATTGGAAATAAATTAAATCAAAAGATATCCTTTTCGGTAGCCTATACGGGAGTTGTTCTTCCTCCAGTTTTTCCACAGGGAGGATTTTTAGGATTTTATCAGGGAATCAAGAGAGTAATTGATGTAGGTAACGGATCTGACATAGATTTAGAGTGGTCAATTCCAGCATCAAGATTTTATAACAGCGATATTAACTCTTTAGTCTATTATTCTGCTGATAGGCTAAATGTTTTTGATGGGCTGCCAAAGTATATTGCAAGTGGATCTCTTACTTCTGCAACTCTTGGTGGCGAATTTAGAGTTGGAACCGGATATTATTTTGGAGTTAGGGCTATGGAGTCATATAAAGACTCTATTAATCCAAGCGGCATGACAGAGATTCAGCCGGGATTATATTCCATTCCAGATAAGACTTTATTAACAGATGTTTTATCTGATACCGGAGGATCTATAAGCGTATTAGATGCATCTGGTTATCCTGAATCTGGGTTTTTGTTAGTTAATTACGAAGTAATTAAATATAATTCTATTGATAGGGAAAATAATAAATTTTTTATACCAAGTGGTGGAAGAGGCTTAAACGATACCACGCCATCATTTCATGATGAAGGCTCCGATGTTGGATTATTTTTATTATGCCAAGACGACAACCAGGTTATTGTTTATGGAACAGCGTCCTATCAAGATCCTGTATCAACAGGAAGACAAGATAATTCCATTGGTATAATTGTTCCTGATTTTTCAGATTTTGAAAAGATGGAACATGATGGGCTGGATCACTGCGGGTATCATAAGTCACTGCCCTGGGAAGCTCTAAATGGAAAGAATGACTGCGGTACTTATCTTGGCGGAGAATATAATGGATTTAGAGGCATAAATATTTTCCAGAGAGCAATGGATAGAGAAGAAGAGCTTATGGAGAACGTTGGAGAAAAATGTATTCTAATGAGAAGAAAATGGTCAGGAGAGACCTGTAGTTGTGTTACCCTAAGAAGGCAACATCCAAAGGTAAGGAGTTGCAGATTCTGCTATGGAACAGGATATGTTGATGGCTATGATCAGATATTTAATCTTAGAAGAGCCGATCAAAGAGTTATGGTTAGATTCTATGAGGCTCAAGAGGATCTGAAGTTGGGAGATCACACTCATCTTTCTCAAGAGTTTCAACCAACAGCTCTTGCTTTATTTAAGCCAATAATAAAAGATAGAGATATTATAGTTAGATTTGATTTTACTGGAGATATTGAATATGTTTATGAAGTTCTAAATGTAAATCGCGAAAGATTTGTGTTCAATAAATATGGTAGACAAAAATTATCTATTATTAGATTAGATAAAACCGATATACTTTATCAACTCCCATTTCAAATTTAATTTGGAGATTTTAATGTCAAAAAGAATAAAAAAAATAATGCAAATATTTTCAGCAAAATTAGATGATAAAAAAATATCTTATGCATCAGAAGATATTAGCCTTTTTATCTCAAGAGAAAAATTTATTGAAAACCTAAAGGGAGTTGGTAAAAAGAATAAAGCCGAAATCCCAACAATAACCGCCCCCGTGTAGGTAATTTTATGAAGAATATTTCATTAATAATATTTATCTTATTTAACTATTTTTTTATTCAAAGATATTTTGAAAATAAAAACATTAAAATTAATACAGAGAATAGTTATCAAAAAACTTATAATGAGCAAGTTGATGAGGGTAGTCAAGCTATTTTCAAAGATAATATTATGGAAGACAAAAAAGAAATTATATACTTATATTAAAAAATAAAATATGGCAAAATCAAAATATCCAAATCAAATAGATACCCCTTCAGAGCTTCCTGTAGTAAGAGACAACATCTTTGAAATAGGATCTGATGCAATCAACTCATTAAGATCTGCAATAATTCAGATTGAAAAAACTCTTGGAATAAATCCTCAGGGTACAGTGGGACTAACTGTCGGAGAAAGAATATCTCAATCTCTTGATTCCTCCGGAAATATAAAGAGGGAAGCAATAGATAGGGCTGGAATTATTTTTGGTCCAATTTTTGATGACCAAATCTCTGATTCTGCGGCAATAAAAGAGTCTAAGTTAAAATTAAATTTTCCAACAAACGTTCTTCAAGCACAGATCTCACATGTTTCTTCCTTAATAGATGAAATACAATTTCAAGTAGAGCAAATTTCATCAAAACTTTCTGCCCATTTAAGCCCAGAAGCAGCAAATAGACATCCGGCTACCGCAATATCAACTACAGTAATAGAGCCAACATCTTCATCTTCTGGTTTAAAAAGTTCTTCAGCATCAAACGTTCAATCAGTATTAGATTCAATATTTTCATCGCATATTAATTATGATGGAAGTTTAATCTCAGAAATAAATAACTCTCATACTGCAGAGCAAATATACTTTAATAATGCAAATACTCCAGATATTACTAGCGCAAATGTACAAAACGCAATAGAGGATGTAGCATCTTTTCTGCAACAAGAGGTTGTAGAACATCAGAATCTTTTACACTCTGCGGGTTCTTCTAGATCATCAAAAATACGTGATATATCCGAAATAGACTACGGAACTATTTTTATAAGTGCTGTAAGCTTGACCGTAGATAAAAATTTAGGAGAAAAACCATATTTTGAAGTTACTTTAGATTCGCCAACTCCAGTATTGCCGGATGAGATTAAAATAGGCGATATTGTAGAGCTGACAGTTAATTCTATAAAAAAAGAATATCAAATTTATAAAACAAATTATGATTCTTTAAAAGAAAATATAGTTGGATTTTTATTATTTGGAGTTTTTCCAACTAATGAAATTGGCATTTCAGCAAAAGTATTCTCCAGAAGACTAAAGTCACAATCAAACTTTGGAATAATTTCTTCGGCAAGAGAAAATATTGGATTAAGCTCATCAAGCATAATTCAAATTATAAATCTTGATGCCCCATACATAGAATCAACTGGCATTAATCCAAATGAAATTTCAATTACAAATAGATATTTTGACTTAAAAATAAATGGAATAAATTATTCATTTGATATTTATAACTCAGCAATAATAACACAATCAATAGATTCTATCATAAAGGCAATAAATGAAACGGTTGATTATTTAGGTCTATCAATTTTAGCTTTTAGAGTAGACAAAGAAAATAAAAGATCTGAAATAGTAATCGCCCATAATGTTTCATCAGATGATTTAGCAACAGCCTCATTAGAAATTGTAAGAGTTGATGGCTCAATAGACTCTCTTGGATTATCAAGTTATGAATCAATTGTAGTTTATGGAAGGCCAGGCTCATCTCACTATATCTCTGGAAAGAAATATACTGGTTTGTTAAAAAAGTTTGATTTAGCCGGTTTTGATATTCAATCTGGATCAAGAAATATCAATTCTGGAGCACTTGGAATAAACTTTTTAGACTATAACTTAAAAAAAGGAGATATAGTCAATATAATTGATTCTTTTTATAATTCTTATGAGATTACTGACGTTACATCGTCATATATCTCAGTATCGGCAAGACAATTACCAGCTGGATTTACCTCTGAAGCCGTAGGAACAGCAAGAATAATAGTTTATGAATCATCGGTAGATGTTAGTAGCTTTGAGTTTTCAAAAATAGGAATAGAGAGCAGTCCAACATCAGGCTCATCATTATTTGAGATATTTTTAGATCAAAATAGATATTTAAATGCAAGTTTAATATTAGAACAGCAGTCTGAAATTTATTTAAATAAATCTATTTATCAAGTGTTAAGTTTTAATAGTCCAGAAGATGTTGAATCTATTCAAATTAATTTTGAAAATACAGAAGATTTATGTGTAAATGTTTGGCTGGACAATTATTCTGAAAAGAAAAAAATAGTTGGAGATTTTAATTATATTAAGTTAAGGTCAAATCTTAATAATTTTGAATGCTTAATATTTATTCCTACGGCATCGGGACTGCATAACTATGCTGCTGGGGTAGGTGATTCTTTTTCAAAAATAATATATTTAAATAATAAAATAAATAGAGAAAATAATTTAATAATATCAAATATACATTATTCAAATCAATTAGGAAGATTTGATGGCGGAATAAATGGTTCTTTATTTGTTTCGGGCTTAAATTTTGGAAATTTGGATGAAAAAGATATTTCAACCAAATTTAAGGAGATTTTAACAGAGCTTCCAATCTCAGAGTTGAGATCCTCTGGGTTTGTTCATGGTCTAAAAATAACGGCCGTGACAGATCCAGATGGATATACTACAGGAAATTATTTTGTTTCAATAGAATCCGGAATTTGCTATGTCGATGGAAAGAGATTTTTAATATCAGAAATAAATGACTATAATACTGCAATAGATGCTGCGGTCTATGATAAAGTTTATGTTGGAATAGATCGTTATGGAAATTTTGTATTTTCTGGACCAGATCCATCATGCGCTTATCCCTGGGCAGAAGAAACAATTCTGTTGGTTGGAACAATTGAAAATACAGGAACAACATATAATATTATAGATCAGAGACTATTTATAAATAATCTTGATTTAAAATTATTAAATTCAATTACCGTTAGTCCACAACCTGGAATGGGACATTTTTCATCTTTTGTTGAAGCAATAAAGTATGCAAAAAGATTTTCAGAAATATTTCCAAAAGCAGGCACTCCAGAAATTCATCTTAAATCTGGAAAACACACTATAAGTACTAATATAACTACAACTTCAACATTTTCTACTTGGTCTTCCAATATAATTTCCTCTACTGTTAATTCTGACAAAACTTCTTTTTATAATGTTTTAATTCAATCAGGGTTAATTATTGATTTTCCACTCTCAATTTCTGGAGAGGGAGATGGAACAGATTTAGAACTATCTATGACAATAGCTGCATCCGATTATACAAACTCGTCTGCTTCTGGTTATTTGCTAATCCCAGGAAAAGGATTTAATTCATCTGGAACAGAGTCAACTATTCCGCATGGTAGATTTTATTCTGGCGCAATCACTATAAAAAATCTAAAAATAAGCAATGGAACTATTTTATTGGCAGATCTGAATATTAATGATGGAGTTAATTTACTTAATTTTTATGTTAATTTAAATCAAATAAATTTTTCAAGTGGAATTATAAGATTAATAGAAGCAAGTGATTCAACAAATTATAAGGGTAATGTTGTCGTTTCTGGCTGTAAATTACAAGCAGGAATAATTCACAGCCCATATACTACGGCTGTTGCAAATAGATTAAAGAACATAAGTATATTAAATAATATTTCGCCTACAACAACCTTTAACCTTGGTAATGTAGGATCTAACTCAACATATCTTGCAGAAAATAATATAGTATTTCTTGGAAATATTTCTGGATCACCAACAACTTCTTATAGAAAAGATAGAGTTGCTTATGATCTATTTGTTCCTCATGATTTATCTGTAGCCAATAATTTATCAGTAACAGGAAACGCAACACATTCTGGTAATATTTTATTTTCTTCATCAAAAAAATTAATAAAAACATATTGGCTTTATCAAAATCAAATAGTTACAGATCCTGGCTCAACATCCACAGTCTTTAATGCTACTGATGCAATGGGCTACACCACAGGAGGACCTTGGTCATCATCAGTTAGAGTTAGCTTGGCATCTGGTGGAAATTATTATTATCCAAAAGTTAGAGTTAATACTGGTGAATATGTCTCTACACCAATTGATATTAGTATTGGTCAAAAACTAACAAAAGTGATTATTAATGGTGGATTATCACCATCTAATCAAATTTCATATAAAATAATATCTAGAGCCGTAGTTGGTGTAATTGCCACCTCAACAGAAGAATATTCTTCACCTATAATAACAAGAAATTCTAACTTTACATTTGTTGATACTATATCTTTTAAACCAACTACTGAATATAGAGTTTATTCTATTGTTATAAAAAATGAAACATCATCTTCATATGATGAATATACTTGTGTATATTTGGAATTTGAATCTAATAATCTTTTTGAACTAATTGGAATATCATAATGAAATCAAAATATCCAAATCAAATAGACACACCATCAGAATTACCGATAGTAAGAGATAATATTACGGAAATATCTTCCGATATTATAAACTCTCTTCGTTCTGCTATAGTTCAAATAGAAAAAACTCTTGGTGTAAATCCTCAGGGAGACATAGGACAAACTGTTGCTGGAAGGGTTTCTGGTGTAATTGATTCTTCGGGTAACCTCAGAGTAGAGGCAATTGATAGAGCTGGAATAATATCTGGGCCAATTTTTGACGATCAGGTTGCTGATAGTGCAGCAATTAGTGAGCATAAATTAAAATTAAATTTTCCAACCAATATTTTACAATCTCAAGTTTCTTCAATTTCATCTATAATATCAGAGATACAATCTGCTGTAGATTCTCTTTCCTCTAAAATATCAGCACATATTAGCCTTGAGGCCACAAATAGGCACTTAGCAAAAGCAATAACCGTAGAATCAATTATAAGAACAGAGTCTGATTCTGGAATAAAAACATTTTCTGGAGATAATTTACAAAATACCCTAAAGAAGGTAGTTGAGGGTCACTTTAATTTTAGCGGAAATTTAATTACCTCAGATAACAATTCTCATTCTGCAAATCAAATTTATTTTGACAATCAAAATGTCTCAACAATAATTAGCTCAAATTCCGTCCAAGGAGCAGTAGAAGAAATTGCATCAGGAAATGATCTTGCAATCTCAAAAAATCTTTCATATTTAACAAAAAATGGAATAGCAAGATGGGGCAGTACTATTGATGCTTATTCTAATTCTGATCTGGAAGAAACATTAGTTCAATTATCATCAGTATCATTTTCTTCAAGCACAACATCAACAACAATAGTTTTGTTTGATTCGACTCCACAAATTATAAAAAATATATCAAAATTTGATATCATAACTATATTTAGTGCATTATCTGATTCTGACAATAAAAGCTATTATATAAGTGATATAATAACAGATGGAAGCTCTGGACTAATATCAGTAAAAATATATGGAAAGCTATATAGCAATTCTTCTGGCATTGCAGCTGCAAAAATAACAAAAAATAACTTTAAGAGTTTAAATACAAATGGTTTAAACTCAACATATAGATTAAGAAATTTTTATTCAAATACTCCAGATATAATTGTTGCAAATCCAAATGCAGCAAATATAACATCTTTTGGAGTTAGGCCCGATCTTCTAACGGCAACAAATGACTCATTTGATATACAAATAGATGATTATTCAAAAATAACAATATCTTGTTATAACTCATCACTATCTGCAAATCAAACAATTGATTCTATTATTGAGAAAATTAATGAATCATTAGCAGCAAGTCATCTTTCAGCATTTGCATATAAAATACAGACAAAATATGGATTTGAATTTTCAATATCACATGTCCTTCCTAATTTTTCTGGAGATATTAAAAATAGAACAATAAAGATAGCTGAATCTTCTTCAGATAATGGGACTGATATCCTAGGACTATCACATATTATAGACGATAGCATTCAGGGTTCTTATGGAAACTCATGTTTTATAAATGGAAAACTATTTAAAGATTTAGAAAAAATAATAACATTTTCAAAAGATGAAGTTGCATTTGGCTCTGGCTCACCAAGAATAACATCACTTAATAATGCTTTCCTTGATTTAAATATTAGAAATGGAGATCTTGTAGTAATCTCGGGATCAACAACTCCCACGGACGATGGACTATTTGTAATAACATCAGTTTCTGCAGCAGAAATAACATTAGATTATCCGTCCGGATTCTCATTTGATGGAAATCTTGGAGAAATATCATCTGTAATTGTTATAAAGGCAGCTGCACCAATATCTGAGCTAAATTTTGAAGAAGTGGATGGCTCAACTGGAATGATGCTGGTAGATGTCTTTACGACTGATAGCTCTGAAATATTTTATTCAAAAAGACTAGAAATAAGTAATTCATTATTTTCTGCCGGATTTTATGCTGGAATAGTTGATATTTCAACCGGTTTTATATTGCCTGGAGAGACTTATTATTTAAAAGTCGGAACCGATGGTTTAGCATATATGGAAGACTCTGATGGAAATCTTGGAGAGAAAATATTTGTTGGAGCCTCAACAATATCAAGCTCAATTCAGCAATCTCATTTGTTTAAGGTAAGATCTCCAGATGGAGGATCTTTTGTTACGGTTAGGGTTGTTGCAACCAACGTTCCATCGTCAGCATTAGAGTGTACAATTTATGGGGGAGAGGAACCTTCCAAAAGCTTACTACATCTTTCAAGGTGCCTTTTTTCAAATGCAACTGGAAGAATATTTGGAACATCTGGTTCCGGAGGAGTTCCTTCTGTAATTGACAAGAGAAACTTTGGAACAATAGATATAGAGCAGATATGTCCTAGTTTTATAGAAAAATATATAGAAGGTCCTCGTGGAGAGCTTAGGTCTTCTGGAATAATATCGGGATGTAAGGTATCAAATTTAGTTTTATCAAGTGGATATTTAACATTTGATGTTTCTCCTGGAATATATATATCAAATGGAATAAGAAAAGAATTTACGGGAGCAATTGGGCATAAAACCTACAAGACAACATATTCTTATATTTGCTTAAATGAATATGGAGAATTAGAAGTTGGAAGCAGCATTTATGGAGGACCAACGTCTTATTTAGTATCTCCATTCTTACATAGGTCTGTTGCATACCTTGGGTACTTGGATTCAAGCTCATTATTATTTGATTTAAGATTCTTTTTAAATAGTCTAGATTTAAAAGTTGCAAGTGAAATAATAGTCGCAAAATCAACATCACTTGGACATTTTACAGATATTCAATCTGCAATAAATTATGCAGAATTATTTTATAATATAAACTATGGAAAAGAATCTCTTTCTGATATATATGCTCCAACAGTTTTAATTAGAGAAGGAAAATATGAGATTAATTCTCCAATTATAATAAAAAAAGATATTACAATTACTGGCTCTGGAAAGCATACCCTCATAAAAAGAGGCTCTTCATTGTCTAGCCCATGGTCACTAGTTACTCCAGATCCTAATACTGCAATATTTGTGATTGGTGATGGTCCGGCAATAGGTGGTTCCAGTGGAACATATTCTTCTTTTCAGCTTGGAATTACAATAAAAAATTTAACATATAGATCTTCAACTCTTCCCGGCAACGGCTGTACGGCATTTTGCATGTTTCAAGGACAAATATCTTCTTCAATAACTCCACCAACACTAAACTTTGAAAATATTTATGCCTATGGAACTAATGCTAGAGATACTGATAGTACAATAAAAGAGTATTTCATATTTTGTGGAAGAGTAAATAGAACAACTGGTGTTGAGACAGAGCAGCAAGGAACATACAATCTATTTGTAAAATCAAATTATTTAAATAGAATTGGGGCTTATCAGAGTGGAAGTTCTGCAACCTCAGCGCCAGCAGAAAATATCGCAATAGAGCTTCCAATGCAATTAGGCTCAGTGTCTGGAACATCACTCAATATAAAAGATATTGTGATAACATCAAATATATGTACTGGTGTAGCACCAACTGACCCCTCTGGAACAGCATCTATTTTGAGAACTACCATTCAGGGCGGCACTCTTTCTGGTATAATAGAAGCATCCAACGTGACAAGAACAGACCTATAGGGTGTTAGATGGCTGAGCAAGAAAAGACCGCTCTAGAAGTAATTTTGGAGCTTCCATCTATTTTAAAAAAAATAGAAAATAAAATAGATGTTTTAGACACAAACTTAAAAATACTTAATTCAAAAATTAATAAGATAAAATTAGAACATCAGACTGAGAGCAGCAATATTTCTCAAAATTCTTCTTCTGAAAAAACAGAATCAGAAGAGTTTATGGCAAAGCCAATGGCTACTCCGGGTGGAGTCGAAAGACCTCAGTCTCAAAATAATTCACCAAAAGAGCCTGTAAAGCTTACCATTGGAAGCATAAAAGTTTTTAGTAGAGTAAAGACTTCTGCTGGAAAGCCGGTAGATGGAATGACTATAAATATTTTTGACAAATCAAATGATTTGGTTAGGAATCTAATAACTGATAAGGATGGTTACTGGGAGTGCAAGTTACCACATGGCAAATATTCAATTGAAATGATTCATCCAAAAATAAAAACAATCAATAAAGAATTTGAATTATTAAAAGATATAAAGTCTTATGAGGTAACATAATGCTTTTAATAAAAATTAATAAAAAAAAAGAAAATGAAAATTTTTTAAAAAAATTATTTAATAAAAATATAACAGATTATTTTGTTTCTCTTTTTAAGAAAAAGAAAATAAATATTATAGATGATTCAAACTCATTAGAGTTTATTTTTTCTGATGAACAAAAAGAAAATGAAGATCAGACTATAATAGAGATAACTTATAAAAAAATAATAACTATTAATAATTCAGAATTAGACGATAAGCAGTGTCTTGATAAAACAATTTCTGAAATAAAAAACTTTTGTGATCAGGCAGTTAATGTAAATAACTATGTATATTTGCCCTTAAATATGAGGGAAAAGAATAATGCCAATACTAGAACAAGCCCTACCAGGAACAGGATCTAAAAAATGTGTAGGATGTCTAAACATCTTAGCTTTTCATTTTTTTACAAAACACAAACAAATGAAAGATGGGCTTCACCCACGCTGTAAGTCTTGTAGAAAATTAGATTATGATTTATCTAGAAAAAAATGCACTGTTCCAAGTTGCAAAAAATTAATCGATCCATATTCAACACGCTGTATAAAACATGCAAATATTAAAAAAAATTATGAAAATATTGATGATAAAGATTTAGATAACATTATTTTAAATAGCAAATGTAAAGAAAATATAAATAGTCAAATGAGAAAATATAGAGAACAAGGTATGTACAAAAAAAAATGCCAAGTTCCAAGCTGTAATAATAATATTGAAAAAACAGCAAATTTATGTAGCTCTCATGCTGCAATAAAACAACATCATCCAGAGTTAACCTTAGAAAAAGTTGCCAATTTTAAAATAAGAAAAAAAGATCACTATATGTTGGCAAAGTGGTCAAAGCTAGTTAGATTAAGAGATAATAATATTTGTCAAAAATGTTTTATTTCTGCAGATAAAGCAAAATTACATGCTCATCATATAAGATCTAGGGCAAAAAATCCGGAAATAATTTTTGATATTAACAATGGAATAACATTATGTGATAATTGTCACTATGAGCAACATCGTTTATATGGGTTACAATAATGCCAATAATAGAACAAGCATTACCCGGCGGAACAAATGGAGATCACAGAGTCTTCTCAGATTTTTTTGCAAATAATAACATCATCCAAAATGTTGCTATTGTACAGCCAAAAAATTTATTAATACAGTCTCTTAGAGACCTATTTAGAAAAGACTCTATATTTACCTATAGAGATGATCAGTATGGATTCCCCCTCACTCCAGACTTAACAGGAAAACCTCTTGATACAGAGGAATCAACCAGAATACTCATATCTGATATATTTAGATACGATGTTAAGTTTTTTCCGGCAATAGTCATAAAACATAATGGCGGATCTTACAAGCCAATATCTTTCAATCAAGAGGGAACCTATAAATATAGGACTGACTATATAGAAAATCAATATGGTGCCAGAAGAAAAATTTCTACTCCAACGCATAAAGTTTATGCTGGTAAATGGGAGATGAACATAGATGTTGGAGTTTATTGTGAAAGTTCATCTGAACTTCAAGAGCTAATTGATATAGTATCTATTGCACTTCAGCATGTTCTATGGAATGATCTTCGTGCATCTGGATTATTTATTCAATCCGTATCTATATCTGGAGAAAGCTCTGAACCATATGCAAATGATTATGTTTATTACCAAAGCTTAAGTCTAAGGTGCATTTCTGAGTGGAGGGTAGAAATACCACTTGAAAATGTAATTGAGAAAATAGTTTTTTATTTTGATTCCGTTAAAACAGACTCTGAAAATGGAGTCAGTTCTGCTAATTCTACCGTATTAAGATATAGTGATATTTTGGAGATAACTGAAATTTAAACTACTAATAATAAATGGTTTATTTGATTTCAACTTTGGAGGTTTTTAATTATGGCTAACATTCCAGGAATAAACGGCTATGTACAGCCCGGAACTTTTGCAAGAGATAGGGTTGTAACTCGTGGGGTTTCAATTCCTGGTGGTCTTCGCGTTGCCTGCATCATGGGAGAGGGTCTTAAAGAGGAGATGGTTGTCGAGTCTGCATTTGGTGGAGGACAGGACGGATCTTCTAGCTGCAGCCCCACTGGCAATGGCGATAGCAAGTATTTTCAGCTTGCAGAATCACCAGTTGTCTCAGGCAGAACCAAACTTTTTCTCAATGGAACCGAACTCTATGGAACAGAAGGCGTGGTGGATGAAAGTTCTTTTTCAGGCAAGTTTGATTTCAGAATAGATATTGATACTGGATGTATTGAGCTTCAGGGTGCTTCCATTGGCGATCAGAATGGTAAAAAATACTCCTCCTCATCTACAAACGTTGGAAACGGTACAATAGTCGATGCAGCATGCGGCAACTACGAATTATTATCAGTTGTTGATGCCAATGCTCCAGCAGAAAGATGGACAGTTCGTTGTGTCTCAGTAATAAGAGACTCTGCAGGAAATCCAATTCCAGGCCTATCCACCTTTACGGTTTCTGGATCAGTATCTGGTCAAATTAAAGATTCTTCTGGCTCTCCAATACTTTTCCATGGAACAAACCCAGCACTATTTAATAGGACTGGTGGAGCTATCTCTGGAACACAAGATATATGCTCAGATTCTTATGTTGTTGCTGATGACTCTGTCTATGGATTAGGTTCTGCGGCATATGACTCCGTAAATGATGCCACATCTGGAACAACCGATAGATTTCAAGTCGATGCCGACCTAGTTTCTCCAGGTCAGGTCCTAATTGGAGACCATCTCTGTATTACAGCTGATGGCTATACTCCAATAGATGGAATTAAAATTACCTCACTATCCTATAGCTCATCTACTGGCAAGACAACAATAATATTAGAATCAGATACCTTAGATTCTGATCTTAGCAATGTTTCTTGGTCCATTAGAGCAAATGACATCTTTGTAGATGATATTAGTATTGTTCATAACTCCGCAGGAACTCCAGCAACAGCCGGATACTTTACAAGCAGAGATATTGGCAAAGTCCTTCTTCTTTGTGATGGTCCTGCACCAGGATATTATATTATCAAGTCAGTTACATCTTCTAGAAGAGTAAGAATTCACCTACTTGGCGATGATACAGTAGGATTTCCAACAGACTTGGTTGCCTCTGGATCAACTGGAATTGCCGCAGATGGAAATAATATAACATTCAGCATTCTTGAGACAAATGGAATACTTATCTTTGGAATCAGAGAAGGTCTTGCAACTGGAGATACCAGCGGACCAAGCATACCATTCTCTGTTGGAGATAAGTTCTTTGTAGATGTAAAATCAAAAATACTCAAGAAAGGTGACAGGTTAGAAGCTAGATATATTCCAGAAACAACAATAAATGACCCTGAGTTTTTTACTAGTGCAATAGATTTGACATCTAAGCATGGAAATCCAAGCACTACAAATACACTCTCTCTTGGTGCACAAATGGCATTTGAGAATGGTGCTCCAGGAGTATTGGTAATTCAGTGCAAACCAGCAGTACCAAGAAGATCCTCTGCCACACTTTATTCCGAAAAAAATTCCAAAGGTATTGGCGGATTCCCAGCTTGCAATGGTGTAGCTGCTAATTGCCAGGTTGATGATCTTTCCTTTATTGTTCCAAAGCCAGCCTCTGGACTTGGAACTGGAAGACCAGATGGAGATACTGGTATAAATTTCTTTGTAATAAGAAATGGTGTTGAGACACAGATTTTCCCAAATAAAGTTGACTTCTATAATTCACAGTTTGAATCTGAAACGGCACAATTATCATTTATCACAAGCCCACAATACTCCTACTCCTATACTGTAGTTAATACAGACCTAGAGATTACAGGAATGGGTATGGGCGCTGAATTAATAACATCATCATCTCAGTTTACATCATATGATATAAATTTTGATGGAGCTGATGTTGGTAGAACAATAGTAATTCAGTCTCTTGAAGATGGAACAACTACCTATACCAGTAAAGATGAAATTAGCGATTATCTCCTTAGCACCACTGGAAATGATGTTGTTGAGTTTATAATAGACTCAGTCGTAAATGATAACACTGTTGTGTTAGTCCCTTCATCCGGCTCATTTAATACTCTTGGAAATGATGCTTCCAACATCTCCTTCTTCATAAAGGATTCTACCAGCACCACAAATCTTTCCACTAAGATTCTTCTTCACAAAGATCTTGTTGATAGTAAAACACTTAAGCAGGGAGATGGACTAAGAATTTCTTACATCGATGAAAAAGATGCAACATTCTTTGATACAAATTGGTTTGAAGCATTTGAAGCAATAGAGGCGGCAGAATGCCAGATTGTCGTTCCACTTCCAACTCAAAATATCTCTGGAATCTTCCGTGCTGCAGTTTCACACTGTGAGACCATGAGCACTATCGCCAATCAGAAAGAAAGAGTTGCACTCATTGGAGCTCAAATTGGCCTAACAACAGCTGCCCTTCTTGGACAAACAGAAGTTGCCATCGAGGACATTGGAGTTCTAGAAGGAATCCAGGGAGATGATGTCGCAGAAGTTCTAGATGGAAATACCGAAGATCTTGCTAACTACAAACTCTCTGATAATTACAATAGCAATAGAGCAGTCTTCTTCTATCCAGATAAGGTCATCAGAAATGTTGCAGGAACCAACACCTTTGTTAACGGCTTCTATATGGCTGCAGCTGCAGCAGGTTATCTCTCAGCCACTCAGAATGTTGCAGTTCCATTAACATTCAAAGAACTTACAGGATTCTCCATAGGCAGAGATAAGGTTTTCCGCAAGCAGGTATTGGATCAGCTTGGTGGGGCAGGAGCTACCGTCGTTCAGCCAATAACTGGCGGAGGCAGAGTTCTTGCTGGCCGTACAACTAGCCAGTCAGGATTTGTAGAAGATGAAGAAATTTCAATAATCTTTATTCGTGATAGAGTTAAAAAAGTTCTTAGAGACTCAATGTTGGCCTTCGTTGGAACTGTTGAGGACGCAAATACTCAGGGTGTTATGACTGCAAGAGTTAAGAGCATAATGAGCGCACTCGTATCTCAAGGTCTTATTACAGATTTTAGAAACATTAGGGTTGAAAAAGATAAGGTTGATCCAAGGCAGTGGAATGTTTACCTAAGATTTACACCAGCTTACCCAATAAATTACATCTTTATTGACATCGAAGTCGGCATCGCATAATTCAGGAGATAAATTAAATGGCATCATATCCAAGAACGGGATCTAATCTAGACTCAACGACAAAAACCTCACTTTCTACCCAAATTATTATCATGGTAGAAAATGAGCCAGTTGGCGCAATTCAGTCATTTGGTGAGACACAGTCAAGATCTATAAAACCAATCTCCGAAGTTGGTACAGATGGAATTGTTGAGCTCGTCCCACAGTCACCAACAAAAGTATCTCTATCAATAGATAGAATGTACTTTGACGGACTTTCTCTTCCAGAAGCATTTTCTCGTGGATTCAGAAATCTACAATCCCAAAGAATACCTTTTGATATAGTAGTAATTGATCAATTCACCGGAACTGGTAATGATGCAATTATTACAACCTATCATAATTGCTGGTTTAACAACCTTTCTATCACATATTCTGCATCAGACTACACAATTGCTCAAAGGGCTGGTGTTGATTGTGAATATGTATCAACTATCAGAGGTGGAGAGGCCATCGCTCTCAGTCAGGGCACTGGTGGTGGTAGACAAATTCCAGGTGTTCAGCTTGATGTTGCCGAATTAGGTGCAGACGCTGGTACAAATGGAAGAAGAGGCTCACTTGATTATCCCGGTTTAATTAGCGCAACTTACTAAAATTTTAATTAATTTTTAATAAACCATGCCTAGGCATGGTTTATTTTTTTAGTATAATTAACCTGGAGTTTATTATGAAGCCAGGTTCGAAGGTAGTAGCGTCTCATGATATTGGTTCAATAAAAGGAAAATTGGCCTCTAATCCAAATTTGGATTCAAGTTTAATTAACAAAAGAATGGAAGAGGCAGAAGCTCAAGATAGTGTTGTCAGGACCGTTCCAAAGGAACTTAAAGGCCTAGAAGATCTTATTTTTCTTGGAGCAAATACCAAAGAAGTAAAATTAGGAGATTTTACCTTTTCAATTTCAACCCTAAATGCTAAAGAGCAGGAAGAAATATTTAAGGCGGCAATAAAACTTCCTGATGAAGAAAGACTTATTTTCTTCAAGAAAGGAATTCTTTGTTTTTCTATTAAAAAAATAAATGGAAAGGCACTTGGAGCCTACTTGTCAGAAGATTCTTTTGAAGAAAGATTAAATATTGTAATGAGCATGCAGCAGTCAGTTTATGATATTTTATTTTCAGAAGTTGAAAAATTAACAGACGAGTCATCTAAATTATTAACGGCTGAAAACTTAAAAAAATAATACAAAGCTCCGACCATTATATTAGGTGGGAGCTTTGTAAGGCCTGGAAGTGTAGAGTGGATGATCCTATTTTTAATGGAATAACTCCCATTCAAATGTCCTGGTATGCAATGATGATAGTGCAAGACAAAGAAAGAGAGACTGAAAGAACAATTTCATATCTTGATTATCATGCTTCATTCTCAAATTATGAAGGCGTAAAGAAGGCAAAAGAATATAGAGAAGCACAAAAAGAAGAAGTTGTCAAAGAAGCAGAAGAGTTTATTGAAGAAGCAAGAAAAAATGACTTTAAAAATAACCCTCTTATTGATGCAATTAAGAGAATAAGAGAATCAACCAATAAGCCTGTTGATTCAGAAACAGCATTACAGTCTATTAATTTAAATAAACTGATTAAGGATGAAATTTAATGGCTGATGTAGAACTTATTTCTCAACTTAGAAAAGTAGTTGAAGCCTATGACAAGGCAAAGAGAGAGGGTAGAGATGCAAACGCCGAGCTTACTCAGAGCCTAAGGGGAATAACCGAAGGAACTAGGGATGTAGCAAGTGGATTTGATTCCATGGGAAATGCTCTCAGTGGATTTTCTAAGCTATCAATAGATGGAAAAAACTCATTTGAAGGCCTATCCGTATCTTTAAAACAGGGTATTTCCTCTTTAAAAAGCTTTACTGAAGTTGCAGAAAGTGTGCCATTGCTATCAACGCTGATGGCACCTTTAGTTGGAACATTAAAAGTGGCCATGGATACAATGTCAAATGTCATTGATATTACAAAAAATATGGCAGAGGCATATGATGGTATAGATCAGGGAACAAGAGAGCTTACAAAAAATCAATATGGCTATGCGGCAGGACTTGGATTAACTTTTGATCAGGCAGTTAAAAACACATCTGCTTTTCAGGGTTTAATAAAAGCAAATTCAGAGCTTTCTGCAAGTGGAATTTATTTTGATTCTGATGACTTCAAAAGAGGAGTCGATGTTCTGCAGTCTGCTGGTATTGCAATGGAAGATTTAACAAGGACTTCTGGAGTTGCCTCTGGCGGCTTAAATAATATGCAGGCTATGTCACTACAGGCTAAGGCAATGGGTATGGATATTGGAGAATATTCTAGAAAAATTGCCGATATGGTAAGAAAAAATGGTCTATCTATAGAAGACTCCATGAGTCTTATGGCATCCTCACAATCAATTGCCGGAGAGACTGGCTTAAAGGTAGATGAAGTAACTCAGTCTCTAGAGTCTGCAACCAGCGGATTTCAGAAGATGGGTGCAACTATGGACTTTGGAAGACCAGTTCTGAAGGGATTTGCAGACTCAGTTAGAGAGGTTGGTCTAGGAATAGGTCAAGCTGGAGATTTAGCGGCAGACTTTTCAAAATCACTTTTAGGAATAGTCAACAATCCGGCACTGGCCTATATGACGGCAATGAAAGGAGGCTTTGGCGGCGGAATGGGGGGACCAGGAGGAATTCTTAATCCTAGCATACAGATGCAGGCCCTAATGCTAGACCAGGAGCCAGGAGCGCAGGCAGAGCTTGCCAGCAACCTTTCTATGGGAATGAGAGAAATGTTGAAGTCTCAAACTGGCGGAGAAATAATAACGGTTAAAGAGGCTGCGGCTGGAGATGCGGCAACTCAATCTAGATTCTATACTCAGCAGCAAATGCTAGGATCCATGTATGGCATCTCTGACACCACAACCCAAAGCAGAGTTCTTGAGTACCTAGAGCAATTGGAGACTGCAACTGCAGAAGGAAATAAGGAGCAAGTAGATAAAATAAATCAGCAAATTGCTGATGCAACTAATGCAAATGATAAAACTTTTGATATTCAACAAAAAATAGCTCAATCACTTGATAAATCTTTAATTTTAGCACAAGAGCAGCTTAATTTTCAGAAGGCCACATTTGTTAATAATGGTGGAGAGAGAGCTATTTTAGATAAAATTGATGCAATGACAAATATTTCTGAAAAAATGCTTGGTGCTAAGGGATCTGAGCTAGAAGGATTAAAGGGCGATTATGACAAAGCAAAAGCAGATTTGTTTAAGTTAGAAAACATAAAAGAGAAGATTGATAGCGCAAGGTCTGGAAATGCAGCAGAAGTTCCTCCTGCAAGTGCAGGTACTGGAAATGCACCAAGAGAGAGTGGCCTGGGTTCCTCTTCAGTTGGAACAACCGCAGCAATCCAGCAGGAAGTTAACGTTAAGTTGATAGTAGAGGATAGGACAAAAGACGGTGCGTCTGTTACTCCTGGTGGAGCAAGTGCTGGTCCAGGGCAACTAGGTCCAAAGAAATAACTTTCTAAATAAAATCTATCAATATATATTTAGAAAGTATGTTTACAAGAGAGACTATTAAGTTTTTAATACCAACAAGCCTCACATCAATACTATCTAGCTCCGTAGGAGACAGAAAGATAGTTCCTCTTTATATAAACCCATCTCAAGTTCAAACAAATTATGCAAAAAATATCTCTGAAACCCAAACAATTGGAGGCTTTATTATTCAATACTGGGGAGATAAAATTACAACCATTGCTATGTCTGGCACCACAGGAAGCGGTGGTATTGATGCAATTAATATTCTTTATGAAGTCTACAAATCAGAGCAAACATCTTTTAGAAATCTTTTAATAATCAGAAGACAAAAATTAGAAAAAGCACTAAGAGAATCTACTGGAGGAACAGAAGATTTAAATATAGCTCAAGCATTAGATCAGGTCTTGCTTAATGGTGCCTTTTCAGAGATAGCAAATGGGTGGTCCGAATCTATGGATTATTTTAAGATGGCAATAAATGGGGAAAGTCCAGATACTAAAAATAAATCTTTAGAACTAATGCCAACCTTATCTGCATTTGCAGTTTCATTAGAAATGCATTATCAAGGAAAGGTAAACAGAGGATATATAGAGTCTATGAATGTAACTGAAGATGGAAATAATCCAGGCCATTTCAACTATTCAATTCAGTTTAAATCACTAAAAGAATATGGAGAAAGAAATAACTTTATGCCATGGCATATAAATCCAAGGGATGAATCTGGAAATCCAGTTCAAAAACCAAGAGTTGGACCAAATGGTCAAAATTACAATTTAAGCTTTCCAATTGTTGATGCTAGAACGGCAACAAATACCGCAAAAAGTGTTACTAGAGTTACTGATGATCAAGTAGGAACATCTGAAGAAAATGGAGATGTAACTAATTTTTCTAGACGGAGTAAAATAACTAGTAAATAGAATTGGAAATAATATGCCATCAGTAAACAAAAATCCACTATCATTAGCTCAACAATCAAAAGGTTTAGTTACAAAAGCACTAGATCAAATTATGTTAGGAAAGTCAGATCTTCACTTTGTTGAATCTGGAGTTTCTCTTTTTATAAATCAAAATATGGCAACAGAGGTTAGGCCAAAGGAGCGTGCATTTGTTGTCTCAAATCCAACCGCAAGCATCTTAATAAAGAAGAAGGCATTCTCCACATATAAAGCAACAAATGATTTGCGATGGATGGATAAGACAGAAAAGATGCTTCTTAGGGTAACAAAAGCACTTTTTGCCCTAAAAGTATCTCAGATTCGATCTTATGAAGCTTTAACAAAATTAGACAAATTCTATGAAGAAACTGGTGATTTTAATTTTTCCCTACTCGCTGATCTGATTCTTTCTTCAAAGTACCTATCACAACCAGGACAAAATAATTCATCTGATATCATTTCTCTTCTTGGCAACTTTGGTGTTGCTGCTGGCATGGCGGCTTCTCTCGATGATATGATCAAGATATTGAGAAGAAATGCATTTTCTACCGCAAACACAAAAACAACTTGGATAGTAGATCCTGATGATGTGACTAATTATGGCACTGGACCAGGAACTGGAGTCATTGAGCTTTGTACCTTTACAAACATCAATACTAGCGTTGGAGTTAATTCTGATTCAAAAAGTGCTTCTATATCAATCCTGGATCCATACAGAATTTTAAACATTACAGAAGATGATATAGAGATAGCAATAGAAGAAGCCCTGCTTGGAACCTTAGGTATAATGAATGATCTTGCTTATGCTGGAATGGGAGGAGAGTATATTGACCCAGTTCTGACGGTTGCATCTGCATTTGAATTGGGGGGTTTGGGAAGATTAGATCCGACAATAGACATAGACTATATTAGAGATAGGATGAGAGTATTCTATCTTGGAAAGTGGACCATCAATGTTAATGATGGTGTTCATATTTTTATTGCCAGTAATAAATCAGTCCTTGGAAATAATTTTGTAGATACTCCATTTGATAAATCATATCTTGAAATAGATGAAACAATTCTGGAAGCAGAAAGAAAATTATATACAAATCAGAATATATCCCAAACAGCTTATAAAAATATAAGAAGTTACTCAAATGATTCTTTTGTTATGCAGCATGTTTTTGGAGGATATGTAAAAAGCGTTTCAGAGTCATATTCTCCAGATAAAGCAACTTTAAGTATAAATTGCCAAGATAATATGGGATGGCTATTGAATGTTAGGTATATGGAAGAGCCAGCACTGTTGGACCCAAAAGCACCGCTAGAAGATCCTCTTACTCCATATGACTTTAAGACAATATCATCTCCTGAAACATGGAGAAGACAGGATCTAGAGCTATTACCAGAAAATAAATATCTTTTAAAATCAGGATTATTATCTTTTGATTCTGGATTATTAAATGGATATAATGCAAATGAATCAAATATATTTCAGGGTCAATATTCTGGATCTGGCTCCGCATATGGCTCTCAAATAGTTCAGCATCCATCTGGTCTAATATATAGATGGAGAACGGGAGTTTTGGCCATAACGAGCAGGTTTAGTCCCTCTGGAGTTAGCCAAGGCGGTGTAGAGTCAGCGATAAGTCCTACTGCAAGACAGAATTATGGATTTTTAGTTACCAACAGTGTTGTAGCAAATCTTGATGTTGCAAATGTAATTAGCGTAATGGTTACTGGCCAACCATATAATATAGAAACCTTTACCCAGCAGGCCATTGACGCCATGAATGGCTATAGATCTAGTGATTCATTTAGGCCAAATGATGCACTATCATTTGTTCTTGATTCCATAAAAAAACAAAATCCATATTATGGAAACTTTAAGCCATTTAGAATAATTACAATGTCAGAGCAAACAATAAATAGGCTTAGTGGTGATGCATTTACAAATGAGGAAAATAAGTCAAAGGTTAATATCTTAAGAAAAAGAAAAAATGAACTTTTGAAGAAGAGAAGAATTATTGAAGCGGAAGATAATAGTGCAAATAAAAATCTAATAGGAATAATTACCGCAGAAATTAGATCAATAGATTCTTCAATAGATAGTATTGTTTTTTCTACATATAAAGATAAGTCCTTTATTGGTGGATCTGGAATAAATCCAGAAGATCTTCTTAATGCAAATTTTAATATTTTTGGTGCAAATAAAGCATTAAAATTAAATGGAAACTTAGAATCAGATCATAATTTATCTAGAGCAATGATGAAAGTTGCTACCATGAGAAGGATAGAAGATGTTAAGCTCAATAGAGATCAAAATCTTTTAATAGTCTCAGATCAGTATGATGTAAATCCAGATATAAAAGCTTATATTTTAAGTCTCAAGACATCAGGATTTAAATTATTTCAGGGAAGCTATTTAAATGTTTATGATAGATGTAGAGAAGCTGCAAACGTAACTATGATGGAGTTTTTTTGTAATTCACAAGGCCATCTGGAAATAAGACCTCCTCAATACAACAAAACACCCCTATCTGTATTAAATGCTTTGTACAAGTATCAAAATACAACTAATAAAAAAATTGTTCCAGATTTTTTGTTTAAAATGTTTGAAGATAGAATCTCTTCTTTAAAGCTCGAAATTCATTATTTAAACGTTAGAATCTGTATTCTTGCAATGATGCTGGGAAAATATCCAGATTCAAATCTTATACCCGGTGTTTCATTTTCGGGTTCAAATTCATTGGTTTTCTTTGGGATAAGAAAAAGGCAAGATGAAGAAGGCAATAAGACAAATGCCTCAATAGACAAAAAGACAAAAGTGCTAATTGATACATCAAATTTTGATTTTAGATTAAATGTTGGCTCAAAAGAAGATGGTGATATTTTAGACGGAAATACTGACACTCCAATTGGAAATTTTGATCAAATAGTTAGTGAATTTAAACTTGGAAGTACATCAATATATGACTCTACACTTGACTCCCTTTTAAATGCAAATAAAGAGATTTCAAGATTTACTCCAAATGGAAATGCAGTTATTGGTGATACCCCAGAATCTTATGTTGCAAGTCCCTATGGCACTAGTTCAAATACAAAGGATATAATTAACTCAATAGTTGAGGCCTTTAGACAGGAGACAGGATATAATCCAGGATCTGGGCTGCCACAGTCTGGCGATATATTTCAAGAATCAGATATTTTATTCAATATTGCAAAAATAAGTAATTCACTTTCTGAAAATATAGATAGAGTTCAATCAAGATTAAATTTTGTTTTTACTGAGCTATCAAGAACTATATCAAAAAGAAATTCTCTAATTACAATTTTAAATAAAAATAAAGAAAAAGAAAAAGAACTTCAGAATATCGAAGAAAATCTTTTAAATGGATTTTCTCAATCAGATGATAGTTTTTTTGAAGATCAGAATGTAAGTGATTTAATAAATTCTGCAACTCAATCTAGTGATAACAAATCCTGGAGAAAGTATCAAAAGGGCGTTGATGCTATCTATCAGACTGGAAAATATTTAAAAAATACAATAGATTCAACCAAACAATTCTTAACTGGTTCTGCAAACAAGGGATCATTATTTGATCACTTAATAGATGATGATACAAGAAACTTGCTTGGCCCAGGATCTGGAAGAAGATTTATTATTTATGATGAGCAGATAAAAAGTTATGATGTAAGAGAAAAAGAGCCGGAAGTAACAAGAATTGATATATTCGGAACAACTCCGCTGGTTAATGATGAGATGAAGAGGGTTACTGGTGGAGAAAATCTAATACAGTGGGCAGGAGCAGTTGACTATGATCTCTGGAGACAGTATGGATACAGATCAAAGGCAATTCAGGATGCCCCCTTTATCTCTGATGCAGAAACACAAGCAAAGCCACTAGCACTACAGCATCTTGCTTTACAAAGAGCTGTTATCTTTTCTGGCTCAATTCAGCTATCTGGAAATGAGTATTACCAACCTGGAGATACGGTCTATATACCATCAAAGGGTTTATTATTTTATGTTAATTCCGTAACACATACATTTACTTACGGCTCTTCATTTGATACCAGCTTAGATCTGGTTAATGGTCATGCTCCAGGGGTATACTTACCAACTCCAGTTGATATTATAGGGCAATCATATTCAAAAGATACAATGAAGCAGGGAAATTATTATGTTAAAAGATCCGAATCTGGAGATGACAGGTATATGCCACTTCAGCCAGACTCATCATTAATATTTCCAAAGATTCCAAAAATAACAAAAGATAATGTTGAATATTTGCTTAGCCATAAGAAAAACATGGTTAAATTTTATAATATGATAACTGATATTTCAAATGGCCTAATGACTCCAAATAGAATACTTCTATTGAGAGGCTTTATTAAAGATAATTCTGAAAAATCAGATATAATACAGAAATTAACTATAGTTTCTGAGCTATTTCAGAATCCAGTCATGTTATCACAAAAGCTAAATACTGGCCTTGGTGATGATCTATTGGCAGAATTTTTGAGCCCAACCCAAGATCTGCTTAATATTAATGCAACATCCGGAATGAACAAAGAACTAAAGACAATGTTTTTGCCAAATGGAGTTCCGGTTACAAAAGTAAATAAGAAACAAATATTTTTTCAAGTAGTAAATTTTGAAAGAAAGAGTGGAGAGGGTTCTAGCTTTTCTGGTATGCAAGCCACTCCAGCTGGATGCTTTTCCGTTATTAATTCTAATGCGGCATATGTTCTTGGAAATGAGGACAAAACAAGTTCTCCAGAATCCCTACCACCAACCTTATTATCTGATTTTCCAAAGGGAGGACCAAGACAATCGACCTGGTTGGATATGAGCGATCTTCTTCAAAATATTTATTCTGGAATATCTGGAGATTATGAGAGAGTAATTGAAGTCGGAATACTAGAATTAGATCCATATAAAGTAAAATTGCTAATGAGTTACAAATAAACATGAGCAATTTAGAATCAAATACTCCATTCTTTTTTAGACAAGCATATATAATAGATGTTGATCCTAAGAATTTAACCTGCGATCTTCTTTATGGAGATCCTAACAAAAGTGAATTTTCTCATTCAGTACCACTTCCAAATTTAATTGGCGCAGGAAATGTAGGACTAATAGTTAATCAGCTTATTGGTACCAGGGTTATTGCAGCATATTTGCATGATACTGCCGGAGAAACAGTTGTTATAATTGCAGTTTTACCATCAAATCTTCAAAAGTCATCTGATTATAATTTTGCATCAGAATATCTTATAGACAAAAATGTTGCTACAACCTCATATCCACAAACAATGGAAAAGGGGGATGCATATCTTTCGGCTCATGCTGGTCCTACAATTTGGCTAAAAAATAACGATTCTCTCTACTTATCATCTGCAAATGGAAATGGTATTTTTTTGGTTGCAGGGCCATCTGATACGCACAATATGTTTTCTTTGGCAAATAATCACTCTACAGAGGGTTCGGGAGGAAGACTTAGTTGGGGAAGGGTAAGGAGAGGCTTTTCCAATATAGGCTGGAATACAATTCAGAATTTCAATACTGATATATCAAGGGATGGCAAATTAAGAGATATTGGATTTTGGCTTGGAAGTAAGCCATTATTGGCAAAAAATATCTCTAGTAGAAATCCAGCATTATCTGAATATAGACTGATAATAAATGAATTTGCCACTGAGTTTGGAGTTTCTGGCCTTGATAAAGAACTTTTAAAAAATGAAAATCAATACTTAGCGGCAAAAAAAGATCCAAATCTTTCTAGATATATGGAATCAACAAATTCTTTAGCACTTTCAGAATCAGAATTGATTGAAATTATAGGTGGAAATTTAGTTGATATCAATGGAAATATTCTTGACATTAATTATAATCCTGTTGAATATAGCCTCTTATTTCCGACGATTAATTCAAACTTAAGTTTGGAGGAGGCAATAAGAAAAAGTAGGAGGGGAGTAGGCTATCACTTTAAGCTATCAACAAATTCAAAATCTTCTGATAAGTCAAGATCAATAAACGACTTTGTATTTGATATAGACAAAGAGGGTATGTTAAAGGTAAACATACCAAAATCATCTACAACCGGAAATATTCCCTATATTACAGATGTTAATTTTGTTTCCTCTGCAAATTCAAGATTTGCTAAAATTTCAGCATCAAATCCAACTGTCAAAGAAAAAATACCAGTTAATTTGAGAGATAGAAATGGAAAGCATCTAGATAAAAGTCCACCAGGAGTGCGATACAGAGAAACTGGCGTAAGGTTTGCAAATTATTCAAATGATTCATATTTTCCAATTAGTAATGAGAGTGGAAAAAAAACAATAAGAATAAATACGACAAAGCATCACAATATATATGCTGCAGCAGAAAGGCTTATCGCAAATTATGTTAGTTATATTCATATTCCGGTAGTATTTGGATTAGAGGAAAGCAGAAACATAGGAGGCGTTACCGTAGGGCCGTCTGCAGAACTACCACCTGATAATTCTGAAAAATATTCATATCATTCTTCTTTTGAGGTAAAGTACGATCCGGCCAAGAAGGAAACAACAGATGTTCATAATCTTTTTTATTCGGCCGTATCAGTCTCTCCAGCCTCACCCGCCATATCAACCGGAGGAGATACTTTTGCTGCCGGAAAATCTTATGGAGTAAATGATCAAGAACAGCCTCTAATCAGTAATTACTTTAAAACCTCAGAAGGAAATTCTGGAATAGAAGTATCTCCAGATAAAACATATGAAAATGTTGTACCATATGGCGGAGTAAGTGCCAACGTTAATTTTGAGGGAAGTCTGGAAATGTCTGTTGGTGCAGATAATGTTGATAATAAAAGCTTAATACTAGATACAGCAGGCTCTTTGGTGATGTGGTTGGGAGCGGATAAAAACAATAGAAGCTTAATATTTCAATCAGACGGAGATGTTCTTGTCAATATAGGAGGATCTTACAAACAAAACTCAAATCCAAACATTGAGCCAGAATTTAACTCTGGAAGATTTGATTTGAGAGTAAATGTTGTTGATAAAGGATCTTTTGACTCAATTGGAAACAGATCAAAAAGAGAGCATCCTGGGGGTGCAAAGATGAGCCCAGATGAGCCATACAGCTCAGATTATTTAATATCAATTAGTGAAAAAGGCCTTATTATATCTGGCATGAAGGCGGGAGCACCAATGGTAATAAGAAATGATGGACCCCTGATGCTGGAGAGCGCAAGTAGCAAGCTAACATTGAAGGGAATGGAAGTAGAAATTGTTGATTTTGCAAAACAACCAACAGATGATGGTAGATCTAGAGAATAATTCTATTTATTAGAAACTAAATAGTTAGGAAAAATAAAGCATGTCAAATATAACTATTCCATTGGTAACTCAAAATATATATTCTTCTCAGGTTCAGGTCATTGAGCCTGCAGACATTAGAATCATAGATTCCTGTAAGCCAGAACTAACAAAAATAAATGCTTCAGATTTAACCATTCTTTTCCCAAAAACATCTGATACTGAAAGAAAAACAGTTCCTCTAATGGGAGGATCGATTGTAAAAATATCACTTGGTCAAAACTCAGATTTCTCAAAAGATGATAGATATTCTACATATTATAAAAATATAAATGAAAAAATTAAAGAATTATTTAACGCAAAAAATATTGGAATTATATCAGAAAAAAGTACATCATCACTAAGGGTTTATTTTAACAGATTATTTATTGATGAAGCTTCATTTGGACAAAACTTAGGGATTGTACCAAATTTATATCTCTCAACTACAAGCCTAAATATGGAAGATATTTCTTCAAATAGTGATTATTTTGGAACAGTTAGAAAAAATGCAGTATTTTCATTTTTGCCAATTGAATCAATTAGAGAGTTATTAAAAACAATATCTTTAAATGAAAATAATCAATCCACAATAGGCTCGTGGTCGGGATTAAGCGGAAAAAGCTACAAAGATTTGTATGATATTTCCATAAAAGAAAGCCCGGAAGAACTTGAGATTATAAGTCTTATTTTGGACCTTATTCCATTTTTTAATATATCGCAAGAAGAAATGTTGGTTGATCCAGTTACTCCAAGTCTTGGTGGATACTTTACAATAATAAACAAGGCAATTTATTTAAAAATGCCAGATATAAGCGGAATAGACTCTGCCGGCTTTGGAACGGATTATCTTTCACAATTAAATTTATTATTTCAACTTATAACTGATGATTTCAAAACAAAAGATATTTCAATAAAAAATATAGAGCTTAAAAAAGTATCACCAAATTACTCCAGCCTATTAGATATTTCTTCGGAAGAATATGATCTTAAATCTCCAACTGATTTTTCAATTACTTTTTCTTCTACAAAAAAACCAAGCGCTATTTACTTGAGTCCAGCTATTGGAGAAGAAATTGATATTAAAAATAATTTGCTTAAATTTATTAGAGCATCTCAGTCAGGAAGCTTCATAGAGTATACTTCCTATCCAAATCCATTTGTCTCTATTTTGGACAACAAAATACTTTTGGATTATCACGCATCTGAGCCTACACCAGAAGGTGAGATGCCATTTTCTAGAATTACTGCAGAAAAAATCGATCAACCATTTTATGGTGTTAAATATTATCTTGGCAACTCAGAAAATAACTTTAGTTCCGGTGGACTTGGAAAAATAAGAGCAACTTTAGATAAAAAGTATAATAAAAATCTCGGAACAGATGGTCCAATTGGAAATTATCTAAAGAAAGTATTCACACTATCACCAAATGGATTAGGGATAAAGCCAGAAGATTATTATGGTGCTGGATTTCCAATTGTAGAAGAGCTATATCAGCTCAATTATTACTCAGGGAAGGTAATTGGACAACCGCTATCAACATACGAATTTGTTGGAAATCTATCTAGAGAAAGCATCATACTTCACCCTGGAAAGGCATATAATGATAACGATCCAGAATCTGCCGGAAAAAGTGGAAATAATGCTAAGTTCTTTAAAAAGAATTTTATAGCAAATCAGGTTGGACTATGCCAAAACTATAGACCAAGAGTATTTTCTTCTCCAGAAAAATTTATTCCAACCCCCTGGATAAAATCATCTTCAGTAAATACACTTGAAAATGGAGATTATTCTGTATCATTTTCTGCATCAGATTTTTTAAAATTTTATACTGACGCTACAACAGAAATGAAATTTGTTGCTTACACATATGATGGAGAATCTCAGGTATCAAAAATTCAAAATGGATATATTGATATAAGAATGAAGCCACCAGAAATTATCAATATTATTCCAGATGGAACAATTCAAGATGCAGAAATTTTGACATGTGGAAAATCAAGAATTAATATAGAGACAAAAGAAGCAAGAAATATTGATCTAATAAAAATAAATGGTTTTAAAATTTATAAAAATGATGATTGGATATTATCTCCTGGTTCTATTTCATTTACGCTTCCTTGTGAGGCAGAAATAGTTCAAGGTGAGGCTGAAGTAATAATTTCTCAAGGCGATCTTTCATCATCGGCAGGAATTATTTATATAGCTAATGGTTCAGACAATACTTCTGAAGCAGAAAAAATATTAAACTTAAGAGATCTGCCATCAGTAGTTTCAATTCCTCCACTTTCTGCTGACGATGTCTTAGCCTCTAATCTAAAAATCTCAGGTCAAAATTATGAAATTCCAATATCATATACCGATCCAAGATCTTTAATCAAAATCAAAAGTAATAAAGGAATCTTTAAAGAAGGAAGGGATATATACCTTTATCTTGGATTCAAAGAAGAAGATACCTCTAAACAATTTTCACAAGAAATAATATCTTATACCGATAAGTCTTATGGAAATATTTATGTTGCCAAAGATTTTTCTTATATGCTTAATAACTTTCCGGGATCTGATTTTTATAGAAAAAATAAAAATAAAGCATTTTTATATTTTCCAGGAAACTCTCTCATAGATAGACCACTTGAGCTTCTAACAAAAATACAATCAGAAGTTTATTTGATAATATCAACAAATTCCCCTCAAGATTTTTCAACAGAATCAAACTTAGGAGTTGTAAGACTAGGTGGGGATGGCAAAAAGCCCTTTGTTGGTCCGCCACTTGTAATTGGAATGGCAGCAAATTATGATGATAAAACTTCAAAAAATCATCTTTCTAACTTTTTAAATGAAGATTATATTCAAATTGCAGATTATATTATTGAAAAAGAGGGAATTCTTAATTTAAATGATAATGGATTAATTGACTCAAAAGATAAGTTTAAAAAATTAATAGTCTTATTTTCCTATAGAGAATTAAAAAAATTAAATTGGTTAAATAAAAATATTTCTCTTTATATAAATGAAGAAAAAGTTGACAACACTTTTTTAATAGATGGGGTAAAAAGAGCAACTTCTATTGATAAAATAGATTCAGATAAAAACTCAAGACTATATGAGAGAGCAAAAACCCTATATTACTTTGTAATAACAGGTCTAAATGGATTTTCATTAACTCTAACTGAACCAGCAAAAGTTAGAGTTGAGCTTTATGACCCTGATTTTAATATTAGTATTTCATCTAAAGACAAATACAAAGACTATAGCATTAGAATTCCAAAAGAAGATATTTCTTTGGCAACAGATGATTCCAATTCAATTTTTATAAAAAAAGATATTTCCAAAAATTTTGAATATTTATTTGGAGATTATGACTCAGATCGTGCATTAACGGGATTTTTCTTAGCAAATTTTAGTGATAATATCTTTAAATTTGATTCCTTTCCAGGTGTATCCATAAAATCAAATCTATCTGGTACTATTTCAAGTGTACAAGAGTTTAATTCAGATGAAAATAAAATTTCATTATTTAAAGATTCTCAAACAGAAATTATTGATATTTTACCAAATTCTTGGTTTACATTTACTTCTGGCTCAGAAGTAAAGAGTGGACAATACCTCGAATCAGATACAGATTATTTAATATTTTTTAGACTACAAGTTTTTGATATATGCAAAATAGCCTTGCTGATGCCAAGATTTTTAGATCCAATTCCAGATAATTTAGTAGTTTCACCTGGAGGCATATTAACATTTATAGTTGAAAATATATTAGACAATTTTATTATAGAAATTGCTGGAGTTGAAGCAAAAATAGTTGCAACTAGAGAAATAGATATAAATATTTATGAGGTAGACGTTATAATTCCAGAGGGAATTCCAGAGATACTAACATTAGACCTTTGTGGTTATAAACTTTACAATGGAAATCAAACTCTTGGGGATGGTGATAATCAACTCGGAGAATTAACACAGTATTTGGGTCGTGCCGCATCAGGCGTTCTTGGCAAGTCAAATAACCAATTTGATCAATATAAAAAAACTCTAGAAATTCATCCTATAAAATTTATATCATCAACTATAGATGCTGCAAATGTTGCAAAAGAGTTTATTACCAGCTTTTGCAATTACTCTTTTAAAATAACTGCAGACCTCAGCATTAATCTTCAGGGATTTTCACAGCTTTTAATTCCAGTAAAAGTTATATTTTGCATAATAGATGTAATTTGTAATATATTTAATCCATTTCAACTACCACAAGCAATAATCAGACTTTTTGAATGCTTATATGATTTAATACTTCTTCTTCCTCAAATATCAATTCCAGTTATGTTTTTTAATTTATTAATTCATTTGCTTGATTTCTTAGAATGCTTAATTGTAAAAATATTAGGTCTAATAACTGCAATCAATTTAATAGTTGATGCTTTTGCTATCGCAATAGACGGAAGAATAAGCTTTAGAGAGGCATTAATGCTAGAGCAATTACTATTAAAATATGTAATTGCACTTGAGGCAGATCTTGAGCTAATGGGCCCAATAACTCAAGTTCTTGGAATATTCTTACAGTTACTATCAATTTCTTTTAGATTTCCATGCTCAATTAATCCAGCATCAACCACCGCACCATGTGGTATAGATGGGTTTGAACTTAGCGCCATGATAAGCGGACTCATTGCAGAGCCATCTGGTTCTGCCCCGCATATAGTCTATAATCTAGATAAGAAGTATTTACTCCCAATAGCTCAGCCATTTACTGATAAAACATCAGAAAGCTTTCTTGAAACCTATAGTCCACCATCATATAACTACTCAATAGAACCAGTTAGAGGTGATTTGGCTTTCGATGCCACCTCAGCTATAGAAGGAAATTTATATGATATATCATATTTTAACTCTGAATCAATGAGAAAAAAGAATTCTTCATTTGATTCAGATGTTGATGATATTGATTCAATTTCTTCTGATTCAGTTATATCTCTAAAGACATCTTACACAAAAAGAAGAAAACATCTTTCTTCCCAGCAAGGTGTTATTTTCAAGTTTAATGAAAGAACTTGGAAGTCTTTGGTTTCAGTCTTTGATAAGCAAATAATAGATGAATATCAATCTTTTGATACGCCACCTGTTTTGTTAGAAAAAGATGGAGTAAATTTAAATATAGCAGGACCATCTAGCTATGGAAATTTATACAGCATGATTGACGGAAAGTCGATGATTACAATTTCAGATGGCAAAGGAACTGTAAATCCACTTACTCTTGAGATTGTTCAGAACGGAGTTGCTGTAGAAAGAACATTTGATACGATACCATCAATGGTACTAATGGATGAAAACTTAGATGTTTACGTTATTGAGGAGGGTGGAATAATATTCGGAGAATATAATGAGGTAGGCGGCTCAGAACAGGCTGTTGTTGGTATAAAGGAAATTAGAGCTACAATCATTAGCCAAAAATCATCTACTGGAGAATCCTTCTCCAAAGAGGATGAATCAGTTAATATTGGAACCGAAGAAGATCCTGTAGAAGAAATTCATAGTATATTCTCTCTTCCGCAACTTTATTTTGTAGACACTAGAGTTGCCGCAGAGGCAATCCAATCAAAGTGTGAAACCGCAGCAATAAACCAGCTCCCACTAGATATTACTGGTGATGGAGGAGAGAAAGAGCTGGGTGTCATGTCAAATTGTATAAATGACTTTTTAAATTCAATAAAAAATCAAACAATCACGTTAAAGCAATCTCTATCTGTTGGTAAAGTTCCATCTAGATTATCTCAAGAGGAAGTTGAGTCTGCATATATAAAACTTATTGACTGTACAAATAACAGTATTACAAACTTATGTTCAATTGTTGTTAATCCTCTTAATACATCATTTAAGCTAATAAATGATGTTGATAATACACCTATTCTTCCTGATCCAGTAGCCTCTTCAGAGGAAGCATCTGGGGCAGATGGTGCTGGACCCCCATTAACTGGAGCAAGGGAGTACGCTGGCGGTATTGGTGATGCTGCAACTGTAACGGTAGGCTCTAATGCATTTGTTGAGCTTATTCCAAGAGATAGTTATGACAATTTAATTACCTATGATTTATCATCAAAAGCAAGGCTTCAGATAATATCAGATGAAACAGGCGGAGCAATAATTAATCTAAGTCCAATAGAATCTAATTTACAAAATTATTGGTCATACAACTCTGAAGCCGGATCTTATCTTGCCTCAATAACTTCTTCATCTACCGGAAAAGTAAAGATAAAAGTCACTATATGTAGTCAGGCAGTTCAGGCGCTAACATATTCGGACCTTATAGCTGAATCGGAAACTGGAGATAAGGTAAATTGTGTTGATGGTATAACTGAGGTTGAAAATTCACTAAATGCAACCCCACTTGGTGCTCTCTCAAGAATCGACAGAATATTAACCATTACATTTGCAGCAAAAGAACAGTCAATAATAATTAAATCTAATGCAGATCAAAAAGACAGTATTATTACTGAGCCACAATTATTTGGAACAGTTTTGGAGAACTAATGGCAGTAGATGATGGAACATCAGGAACAGTTTTAGAAGGATTGCTAATTGGAGATCCTCAAGCAGTAGAGCTTGCAACTTTATTTTCAAATAAAGATTTAAAGCTAATAATAAGTCCAACTGTAAATGGATTTTTAAGAGGACTTTCCTCTAAAGCAGATTTTGCCAACTTCAATATAGCCGGATGCAGTATAGATTATTTGTCCGAATTTACAACAAAAGAGTCAAATGAATCAGAAAATCAATCTGGTATAAACTCTGCCTTAGTAAAAGAATTTGCTCAAGCTGCAGAAACTTTTGTCAAAAAAGTTTCAGAGGTAAGAGCTCCATATATTCCGCCAGACTTAAATAACGCAACTCTCCGTTTTAACTCAGCCGGAATATCTCAGTCTAAAATGGAATCTTATGAAAATGCTTTTATGAGAATGTTGGGTATGCCATCTGATTCTGATTTAAAAACTAGCCAATATAGTAATGGACCTGATACTTCAGTTCAATTATTTTATTTTTCACCAGACAAAACAAATGATGGAAAGCTGATAAAGAGTAAGGCTACTCTTGGCCAGATAACTGGAGCAGATGGTTCGGGCTCTGATTTTTCTCATATATTGGCAGAAAGAAGAAAGGTTGTTGATAAAGAAAATTCAGAAAAAAGAATATTTAATTTTGCAGAAGTTGTCGATAACGATATTCAGCTTTCAGAAAAAATAGAAATTGCAAAAAGATTGATGAAAGAAGCTGAAGGAACTCCTCCTGAGGCTCCTGGGGATTCCTCCAAGATAACTGAAGCAGAAAGGCTTATCGCTTATCATATTCCAGACCAGCTCTTTAGATTTTATTACTTAAAATCAATACCAATACAAGATTCTTCTGTTTACGGATGTATAATAGACTCATCAAAAATAATTGCAAAACCATTTGATAATTCTTCATATCAAAAAATTAATGGAATAAAGCCAAAGACAAGTTTGCTTGAAACAATAATAAGGATTAGGCTTGACAGAATTACTGGAGATCCTGGAATATATGCCTATGATTCAGAGGATCCTAATTCTGCAGTCTCAGGAATAACTCTGACACCACAAAATGTCGATCAGGATAGAATAACTGAGGTAGAGTGCTTCTTAATACAAAAGCTAAAAAGAATACTTTATCTGCTGGGGGAAAAGTATATTGAAGATATAGCAGCAAAGCAAGAGCTATATTTAAAAAAGAAGAATGAGGTAGGAAGTAAAAGCGGAACGCCTAAGCCACCACCAGGTCCAGATGATAAGGCAGTAGTTGATGAATCGCCATATTCTCCAAGATTACAGCAGCTTGAAATATTAAAAGCAAAAGAAGATGCAGTATTATTTTTATTGAAAGATACATCTTCATCATATGCAAAGGGAGGTTATTCTTCACAATATTCATCACTTGATATACAAGAAGGGATAATAAGAACATCCTCTGGATTTAATGACATTCTTTCTGGACCACTATATTCTCTTTTATCACATAGATCTGAGCAGCTTGATAAGGCCATAAAAGAGGGCAGGCAGTCTCTTGATTCTGCTTCTGCAAAAAATGATAATAAAAGTGGAAAGACGATGGCAAGGGGAGTGGATGAAAAAGGATTTTCATCTAATCCAGAAGATGGAAGCTATACTTATCATGGAATTTGTTCAGAAGATTTTATAGTTTATTCTCTGGCTCTATTTATAATAGAGCAAGATTATTTGATAGGCCTTCTTCCTTATGAAAATAGAAAAAACTTAGCAAATACAATCTCAAATTCAATAATAAATACTGGTGGAAAAAATAAAGATCCCTATGGAGTATTAGAAAGATTGAATAAATCACCCCAAGAGGGTGGATTTCCAAGTGTTGTCGATTCTGTCAACGCCTTAGGTATTCTTACTGCAACCATCTATGAAGAATACATTGATTATATTAAAAATCAAAATCTAGGCCTTGTAGAAAAAATTAAAAGTGCAATTGCTGCAGCAAGACAATCTGGTTCTGAATAATAGCTATTAATATGTTTTAAAATATCGATGTCATTTGATTTAAAAATAAAAAATGGTGATTTAGTTTTAGATTCCTCCGGATCTTTAGTTTCTGTTTCTGGAAATAACAAGATAAGGCAGGATATAGTAAAAATATTACTCACAAAGCCTGGTGATAATAGGTTTCATCCAATTTATGGATCTAATTTAGGATACCTTAAAATAGGGGAGGTATCAGATGAATCTATTGTTGAGCTTGAGCTTAAAAGATCTGCAGAAGATTCAATAAGATATTTAATATCACTACAAAGAAGTCAGTCTAGAAATCAAGTCTTATCTTTATCTGAAATAATTTTAGATATTACAAATATTTCTGTAGATAGAGACCTAGCAGATCCTAGGTTGTATAATATTTATATTTCGATATTGACTCAAAAATTAGATATTATAGATGAGATTATTACTATTAGAATAATTTAATATACGGAAAAAATAATGGCAACATATAAATCATTTAATGAAATAGTATCAATCATGATTGAACAACTAAAGTTAGTTCAGCCAAATCTTGATACTAAGACAGGAACAGTATCAAGAGATCTTTTTATTGATTTGCCAGCAGATCAACTTGAGAAGCTTTATAGATTAGTTTCTCTTGTCTCAGAAAAACAATCTCCAGATACTGCTATTGGCACTGATTTAGATAGATATGCTTCAAATTATGGCATAATAAGAAATGTTGGATCTGCTGCAACCGGTTTAGTTATTTTTACTACAAATATAATTACTGCAGATATACCAATTCCTGCAGGTACGGTTGTTACATCTAGATCTGGAGTTAATTTTAAAACAATAGGAAATTATTTTTTTTCATCCTCAGATAGAGGAAGGCATGCTGCAACCGCATCAAGAATAAAGAGAGCTCTTCAGCAGGCAGGAATAAGCGACAAATATGCAATTGAAGTTCCGGTTCAGGCCACTAGAGTTGGAACATCTGGAAATCTAAGTGGATATCAAATTGTAAATCATAATATTGACTTTGATATTAAAGTAATAAACCTTTCGTCTACTGGCGGAGGATCTGGCCAAGAAACAGATGCTCAATTTAGAGCCCGCATATCTTCGGTTTTTTCTGGAGCAAATACAGGTACCGCTCAAGGTTACAAGAATGCAATACTTTCTCTCTCAGGAGTGTCTGATGCACTAGTTGTTCAGCCTGGAAATTCATTAATGCTTCGAGACGGAACAGAAATAATAGAAATTAATGATGGAACAAAAAGAATTATATCGTCTGGCACTGGCGGCAAAGTTGACATTTATCTTCTTGGAAAGCAACTAATAGAGGTTTCAGATTCATTTATATTCACTGATTCATCTGGAATTGGAAAAATAAATGACGAAAGAAATGACTATATTCTTGGTCAAGGAGATTTAGATAAAACATTAACATCTGAAGAAAGAAGGTTATCCTCTCTTTCTTCTGGGATTTTGCCACTTCAGCCAGCTCAAGAAATAGTTTCTGTTTCTGGAAGCTCATCTGGAATACTATCGCCAAGAACAATATCCTCATCGGGAATAATATCTGGAAATTATGAATTAATAAAAGATACAAATCCAGATACTGGAGGAAGTCCATTTGGATTTGACAAAATACATTTCATATCTGGAGATAAAAATGTAATTGGAGAGTCAATATTAAAAACATCTTTTAATAATATATCAAGATTAACTTATTCTGATATAACTGATATATCTAAGCTTTATTCAAATATTCAAATTTCAAATGAAAACTCTTCTGTTTCTGCTGCAGATAGATCAATAATAAAGACATTACACTACCCAATTACTTCTATTTCGACAATTCAAAATAAAACAACTGGAGAATATTATTCAGTCTATTCTCAGGAAATAGATGAAGAAACCGGATTAAATTTGACCGGAGAAATAAAAATTAGCGGCAAGTCACTGCCAAGCCAATCTGATATTTTATCTGTATCATATTCTTGGAAGAAATATTTTGATAAATATATTGATTATAACGGGTACTCTGTTAGAAATAATGCAATTAACTTGGAGCAATCAGATTCTATAGATTGGGGATTTTCAAATTTAGTAAGTGATGAAATTTCTGTAATAGAAAGATCTGATGATGGAAATTCATATATAGTTAATGTTTCAAATGATATAAGCAGAATTTTATCTATTTCATTACAAAATTCTGAGGAGGCAGTTGTTGAGAACCTGCTAGTATCTGGTATGTATAAAAAGGGTATAGTCTTAACTTCTGTTACAGAAATTAGCAATATTTCAAAAATATCAAGCTTATTAGGATTAGAACTTTTTAATACATCTAAAGATGATGGTTATTTCTCTGGAACAACTATAGTTTTGCCTTCTGACTCTCCAGCTATAGTTGGGGAAAGTTGTGTTATATATTTTGATAAAGTTGAAATTTATAATATAGAAAATACCGATGCTTCATTTTATGGAAGCACTATAGTGCTTCCATCAGACTCTATATTAGAATCAAATGAATTACTTGACTCTATTTTTGATTACTATTCATCTGGAGCAAGTATTTATTGCTCTTATTTTGCAAACTTAGAGCTAGTCATGACAAATCACCCTCTTTCTTTAGCTCCATTTTCTGGAGCAGAAGGTTCTGCGGCTCTTACTGATGCATCTCTTTTGGAGATAAATCCTTCTTATCAGCCAATTATTTATAAAAATAATTCTTCATCTAACCCAATTGGATATGTTAAATATTCTCCATCAAACTTAATTCTGGATCTTTCTGACTCAACAAAACCAGGAAAGTTAAGAATAACTGGTACCTCCTTAACTAGGGCCGATTTTAAAACTACATATGGAACTGATGCATCTGGCCTAACCTTTGATCTATCATCATATATAAAGAGCCTGTTTGATAAATCAACATTGGACTCGACATATTATATTGCCAGAATAGATGAGGTATATCTGGTAGATGATTTTGGACAAAAAACTTTCTCTTTTGATATTTTAGGTTATAAAATATTAAATTCAAAATATGATATAAATTTTTCATCATCAGATTTAAGCCTATCGGGTTATAAGTTTACTCTTCCATCAACCGCCTCAAATCTTTCGGCATCTCTATCTTCGGGCTCCAGTATTACCGTGAGTGCTTTAATTGCAAGAGAAGGAGATTTTGAAGAATTATATTTCTCAACAAATGGTAGACTATATTCTTCAAAATCATATGGTTTTATATCAAAAATAAATGTTTCCTCTGGGTTTAGAGGATCTGCAGGAAATATCATAGGAAACCTAACTATGTATATTGGCAATCAGCCAGCTACAAATAGCGTATTTTTTGCTGACTATAAATTTAAAGCTCCAAAAGAGGGTGAAAGAATAACCATTAGATATAATTTAAATAGACTGCTAATTGATGCTACCAATGCCATTGAATCAGTTAGGCCTATATCTGCCGATGTTCTTATAAAAGAGGCTTCAGAAATACTTGTTGATGTCTCTGGTCAAATATTAATAAATGATAACCAAGCACAAAACACTAGCTTTATAGTTCAAAATGCTGCAGATGAAATATCAAAAGTATTGTCTACAAATTCACTTGGAGCAACGGTTGATTATTCTGATATCATATCTGCAGTATCTAGAATCAATGGAGTAGACTCTGTTAACATATCTGCCTTTAATATCTCTGGAAACACTGGAAGAAAATCTTTTATTAGGGCTCTAGATAATCAGACAATAAATCCTGGTAATATATTTTTAGAAGCTGTAATGAGAAAAGATTTTAAGATAAGCTAAAGAGAGTTTAATGCTAAGACCAGTACTATTTAAAATAATCTCTACAACTCAATTAAAAATTAATTTTAATGAGGAGTTATCTACATCAATTGCCTTAGATAACTTTAAGATAGAGTCAGTTTCTGGTGCGGAACCAGATTTAGAAATATTATCTATTCAAATTGATAAAAAGTCTATTTTTCTAAATACAAGACCGCACAGATCAAAGGCTTATTATGTCATTAAGCTTCAAGATTCTTCATCTTCTGAGTTTAAAGGTAAGTCTGGTACACAATTAATTAATGATGATTTATCTAGAGATATTTATTTTATTGGAATTGAAAAAGTAAATCAAATTAGAGATGATATTTTTTATAAAACTCCAGGAATTTATAATCTTGAAGGAAGCTTAGTTAATTCCATATTAAGCAATCATGCTGACAATATCTTGTCTGCTCAGCATGCAATAGGAAGCCTTTTAAACGATAATTATATATCTCAAAATGTAATTGATGAATTTAGAGTTAGAGGTCCAGGATCAACTGATAGATTGGCAAATGAAAATGCCTACTCTATCGAGAGAATTTCTCTTTTACCAACCGGATCTTCATTATTAAATAGAACTCTAGAGATAGACTCAACCGATATTTATCCGATAAATTTGAGGCAAGAGTTTGTTGAGTCTTTTGGCATAAATCAAGATACAAAAAATTCTTCATTTTCAGGATTTGTAATTTCTCTTCCTCAAAAAAATATAATCAAAATTTCCTATGCAAAACTAATTAAGTCAACAGATTCTGAAGATTGTGATGGAAATATAGGTACAGAATATAATTTAAATAAATACAAATACTCGTTGTTAGAAAATAGATTTGATCAGGTTAATTCTTATAAAAATTCTTCTCTTTTGTCAAATCAAGTTTTATTTTCTGAATTTGGAAATTGGACCAGACCAGAGTCTGGAGACACAATTATAATTTCCTATTATTATGATAATAAATCAATTTCAATTATAGAAAGCTCAATACAGGTTTATGAAGTAATAAATATTTCAAATGAAAGTATACCATCAAACTCAAAGTATTTTTCATTAAAAAATGGTCAAATAATTGATTCTTTTGATCAAATACCAAGCCTTAATGGAGTTGTTTTTAAAGAATCAGAAAATTCATCATCTACTCCCGCTCAATTTTCAAAAGAGTTAATTTATAATTTTTCGTCTCTACCATCTCAGATTGGAGAGTATTCTATAAATTATGAAACTGGTGATGTTTTTCTAGTTGGAAATTCCCTAGGAGAAGGAACTGGCTATAATTATTTTTTTGCTGACTATAAGTGCAAAAAAATATATAAGAATAACTTAGATTACTCTATACTTGGTGGCGAATTAAATTTAAATTATTTAAGATCAGTTTTTGGGAAAAATATAAAAATTTCTTTTGACTATGAAAGTGTTTTTGCAGAAGAAACTGATTATAATCCAATGTGTCATAAGGAAGTATTGGGGGAAGATGTAGAGAATAGGGTTACTTCATCATTCTCTCTAACTACAAAAAATGGACCAATAACAGATATCTTTAGGATTTATAATCAGACAACTGGTGAAATTTATTCTCTTGATTATTTTTACAATAATGATGTTTATTTCACCGGAAATAGACTTCCATCTGGAACAGAGGTATCTAGCGAGTTTTCAAACTTTATTAAAAAAAGTGGAGTAGAACTTTATGCATCAGGAGCCTTTATTACTCCAGTTTATTACGGAGCAATAACATCAAATCTCAATAATCTAAATATTGAAATATCTCCAGGATTGCCAGCGGAGTTTATTGACGAAATAACAACATCTTATGTTGTTAGGTTTTTAAGTCAGGACATACAGGATTATTCGATAATAAATTTTTATAGTCCAGACTCAAATGGCTTAATAAAAGGATTTTCTATTCCATCCGGATCTGTTCTTCCCAGTATAGGGTCAAAGATTCAAATAGGTACAAGCGCATTTATCTTTAATTTGCCTGATAATAAAATTATGAATGCAGAAAATGATGGAATAGGATCAACAATAAATTCATCCTTATCTTTAGATTCTAATTTTTTTAAATCAGAAAAATTCTTTAGAATAAATTCTTCAGAATTAACACCAGTTACAAATAATAATTCTGAATATAATTACGAAATAAATTCAAATAATTTAGATATTTTAAATAAAAACTTATCCAAATTAAGAAAGTTTGGAGACTATACTGTTGATTATGTTAATGGTATAGTTTATGTTTCAATAAATAATTTAGATAATAGATTTTATGGACTCGGATCATATGCTATATCCGCTTCTACTGTTCAGAATAAAAATATAATATCGGTAAATAAAGCTTATAAAAAATTATCCCTTTATAATGATTTGCCTGACAAAGAATATTTGTCATTTAATTTTTCCACTTCAGACATAACAGTAAATGATATTGAGGGTAGTACCGAAGTTTATGATGGGGCAGAAATTGTTTCTGATTCTGGTCAGTTAATAGAGCCCCTAATTGTAAATGAAAATTATGAAGTAATAACTAATAGGCCAATAGCATCTATAAAATTTATAGGGTTATTAAAAGACCTTTTTGGCGAAAACTTAAACTCATCATTATCATCAGAGAGATATCTTGAAAGTGATTCGTTAAGTTTAATAAAAAAAGTAAGCTCTGGCGGAAAAAATCTTTATTTACCAGAATATGTTAGTTTTTCTTATAACATAGTTGACTTTAAAGCATCTTCTGCGTCAAAATTTAAAAATCTTGGCTCTACATATGAAATTAAATTCAAAACTAATGATATTTCTTCTATTTTTGAGATAAAAAATGCCGTTGGAACGTCAATTTTAGATCAAAATTTAAATTTTAATCTAATAAATAATATTTCTGTAAATTCAATCACGTCTTATTCTTCTTCAGAATATCAAATAACCTTTGACGCTCTTGACGGATCATATTCATTTAATTATGGATTTGATTTTATATTAAACGGAACAGACTATTGGAAAATTAACTCTTATGGACCAGGATACTTTATTATAAATAAAGTATCTGAAGTTTTTGGACAAAATTTTTCAAGTGAATACTTTGATCTTATAATTAGGCCAAATATTTCAATTAGCGATCATACGACATTAGAGTATCCAGCATCTAGCTTTATTGATGTTGATTCAATTACAACAATAAAGTATTTAACAGCCTATTCTCCATCACCAGGGACTGCTCTAGCAATAGATTATAGTTCTGGGTCAATATTTTTTGACTATGTATATTTAAATGATAAAATAATTATATATTATGAATATGGTGATAATGAAATAGACTGGGGAATCAATAATTCAATAAATGAGGGTCAGGGGTACTATGTTTCATACAAATATGGAGCATTGAGAAGCGCCCTTAGAAAGAACTTTGGCACATTAACCTCTATTCCATTTTTTACAAATCAATCACTTTCTGTTGATAGAGAAATTTACAGAGATGCACTAATAGGAACTCTTTCTGCTTTTCCAAAGGGACCAACAATTCCCGCAATATCTGGACTGGTAAATAACATAGTAAAAACAAATCCAGATATAAAAGAGATGGCATTTGGATCCTGGATATTGGGAAGAGATTATCTTAATCCAGGCAGTGTTTCCTATAAGGGAAGTCTTGAGTTTTCTGATGGAAAGTTTGGATCTGGCCTAAAGGTAAAAGAAGATAATTCAATCTCGATTCCTTCAATATCAAATTTATCCCTTAGAGAAGGAACTGCAGAAATGTGGATTACTCCCGAGTGGTACGGGATAAATAATGATGCAGACCTTACCTTTCTATTTTCAAACGTTGGTTCAAAAAAATGGAATTATGTTGGAGGAGATCCTTTTTCAAATAAGAGTGGATATAATGTTGTAGGCTCATGGATTGAAAATGATGATAGGCATGGGTTTGATTATTCTGGTGGAAGTCTAAGAATTTATAAAATATCCGGAGAACAAGACGGATATACGTCAAATGAATATAGCTCTTTGTTTGGAATATATAAAAAGAATTTAAACTTAACGAGAGAAATTAAAAATTATGAAACATTAGAATTTTTAATTAATTATTCTTACTTATTAAAATCAAAAAGCTCATATGATGCCTTGATAGCATCAGGCTTTTATAAGGGATTCTCTATTATTAATGATAATGGTCATAATTCTTTTGAGCTTAATGTTATTGCATCAACTTATAAGGAATATGATTTAACAAAAATATTCACCATAACTACAGAAGAATATGATCTTTTGTCTAATTTTAATCCACCATATCCTACTGCAACATGTAAATGCTTATTTGTATCTCAAAATAAAACATTAGAAAATTTTGATAAATTAGAAATCAAAATTTCATTTGATACTTTTTTAAATAAATCAAGTGTTTTTTCTGAGCCATTTTGGTCTGATGAATCAATAGGCTCTATGATGATTATGGATAATTTTGGAAGAACCTATGAAGTAACAGGGTTATCTGATATTATAGGAAAAAAGCAAACTTCTTTTATTCCAGACATAATATCAGATATTTATATTTCTAGATATCCAATAAATGAGCCAGAGCTTTCGGGTAAAAATTATGATTCAATAAATGATATTGATTTTTCTAATTTTATAATTATTAAAAAACAAATAAGATTAGAATTAAAAAATGATCAAAAAAGTACCAACTTTTTTAATTCTGATTATATTTGGAACTTTAATTGGAGTAAAAAAACAAAAGTAAAATATAACATAGATCCAATTGATAATGTTTCTTGGATTGGAAATGAAATATTTAAGAATAACTTTTTCTATACAGACTTAAAAGATTCAGATTTATTTTCTACTATAGGTGATGATATCTCCTCTAGTTCTATCGCCATTGGTGTTTATGGAAATTCTTCCGTTAACATATATAAACACCTGATAAATGTTGATTATAAGTTTAACTTAAATGATATTTATATTGGCTCTGTTGGATCTAATCCCCGCTCAAATGAATTTACTTTAAATAGACTAAACTCTGATATAGACTGTAATGGAATATCTTCAAAGATAGATACTGAGCAGGGAATATATATAGGATATGATCACACCTGCTTATCTCCAATAAATGAAAATATTGGTCAGTGGCTATTAAAAGCTAGATTCTTAAAGTATAGCAGTCTTCCATATGATGTGGAAATTTTTGAAAATAATTATACCAACCTAACAGAGTACGTTTTTATAGATGATCCTCTGGTTGGAAGCATAAAGACCAATGGAGCTTTTTCTTCAATTACAAAAGGAAGAAGAACTATTTCTGATAATTGTGTTGATTCGATTGATTGCTCAAAGTATCTTAGATTCCTTGGAAATAAATTACTTGATTCAGATGGATGGTCATTAATTCAAGAATCTGACTCTGAGAAAATAAATGATATTAAAGATGGAAGAGAGGCAGAATCATTTATATGGAGAAAAATTGGAGAATTTGATACCCAGAATTCATCAGGTATATATAGGATTAACAACCTATCTTCTTTTGAATCACCTGAAACTTATTTTTCTAATTCATCAGGACTAACAACTCAAAATAATTGCACAAAAGGCAATGTAAATTTGACTGTTAGTGCAAAAGTAAATTATTTTGATACAAATACATTTTCTCTATCTTTAGAAGATAATATTCTTTCATCTGGAATTACTATAGCTGAAGTAAATCTATTGGACTATAACCTAGGAATAACGCTGACTACAGATAGTTATTATAATCCAATGATAACACTATTTGACTTCTCATCTAGCTTGAGCATAGAGAGCAAAAACTTTGACTGGCTTGATGGCAACTTTCATGAATATCAAATTATTTTTGATAGAGATAATTCTTTAGTTATAGTTTATGTTGATAATTTAATCTATATTCAAAAGGACATAGCATCTCTATCATTAAATTCTGAAGATTCTTGTTCTAAAAATTTAAATGGTTCTTTTTCAATAATATTTGTTGATCAAAGACTTATTGATTCTCAAGATTATTTTTTATCAATAAATTCACCAATAATTGACTTTAATTTAATTGAATCAAGCTCAAATTATAATCCAGGAATTTTAAAATTAGAAGAATCTGATTTATTCATAGTCTCTGGTGACTTGGTAAACTTTGAGCTTCATCCAAATTCAAATGAAGATGATTTAGTTTTAATAGATGGATATATCTCCGAATCTGATATTGATGAAATTATGATAACGTCTGATAAAGATAGGTTTTTGTTAGATACTGGAATTTCAGAAGATAGATCTAGATTTTCAATATTTAAAGATGGTAAAGGATTTCTCAACTTTAGAATAATTGATGTAGATTCTAAAAGTCCAATTATACATAACTTAGCAACTAATATTAAGCATTTTTCTCCGGGAGAAAGACATCATATTGCTGCTAGCTGGAAGTTAAATTCTGAATATGAAAAAGATGAGATGCATTTGTTTTTAGACGGACTGGAAGTTCCAAATCTATTTAGATTTGGCGGTCAAGCTCCTATAAAATTTAACTCAAAGTTTTCAGATATAAGTAAAGAAAATTTATGGAATTACATTGAAAAGAAGATAGTTTTTCCAGAGTTTTTTTCAGATGGATTAATTACTGCTGGCTCAAATGTAATAAGTTCTTCGTCTCTAATAACTGATCCCTCCATGGTTGGCAGGTCTATTCTATTTGGGGAAGAGACTGAGCTATACGGAAAATTATTAATAATATTAGAAGCTGGAACTAACTGGATTGCAGTTGGAGATCCAGTATCTGCTGAACCATACTTATTTCAGCTTTCATATTCTAATTTAAACTTTAGATTTGTCCCATATATTGATAATATTTTAACTGATATTAAAAATGAGAGTTTTTCAATCTATAGAACCTTATGCTCCGGAATTGAATCAGAGCTTTCTGGAATTGGATATGAAATTTCTGATGGAGCAATCATTATAGATAATACTGTTAAATCTTATAATTATAGATTTAACAAGACAGTAAAAATCATTGAATTTGTTGAAGAAAACTCTTCCTGCAATTGGACAGACTCTATTTCAAAAAATGATATAGATATTCACATTAAAACATATGGTCTAAAAGGAAGAAGGTTTAAAGAAATCATTAGTTTGGCCGGAACATCTATTTTTTCAGATGAGGGATTTGATCCTACAGAATCTCCCAATTCTAGAGATGGCTATAGTCTTATAATGACTACTGGTCCAAAGCCAAAAAATCTTAATGATGTTTCAATTAGAAAATATATTCTTTATAATCACTCTGTTGATATAGGCTCAGTTATTGAATCAGGAGAGATTTATAATTCTGTTTTTGAAATAGATCTATCTGAATATCTGGTATCTTCAAATTATATAAACAACTATAAGAATAATGATGGAAGATATCTTGAAATAATTATAGACTCAGATAATATTAATTTTGGGTCATATAATGAGCTGATACTATACGGTTGGACTCCATCCGGCTATTCCTCTGAGATAATCACTGTAAATAAAAATGGATCATTCTTTACTTCAAATAGATATTTATCTCTTGATAAGATAAACGGAAATTTTGAAATTATAGATTCAGATTTTGATTTTATTTCAATTATAAATATAGTTGAAAAAGACTCTATATTCATTCAAAATGGAAATAGTGATTATGCAGAAATAAACAGATATTCTAATGGCCAATTTATAATAGGAAAAGCAGAAGAGATAGAATATGTACCATTTGAGCTAACTCCAGGTTATTATTTAATAAATTATTCTGCCAACCTAAGGGTAAATATACCTCAGGTTGGTGAAAGATTGTTTATTGGAAATGATTTAACAGAAGCAAGCCCATTGCTTGCCTCTATTGATGATTTTCAAATTTTAAATTCAATGTTATTAGATATCAGGCCTTGGCAGCCATCTAGTTCTGGTGTAAGAACAATTACCGAAGATTATTACAGAGAAAATGCGGCCTGTATTACAAACTCAACTTTAGCACTTATTGATTTTGAAGATCCAATAGAAAAACAGTCTAGAAGGCTAAGGAATAAAAAGTTTTTAGATGCAGATGGTAATTTCTCCTATAATCTATCATTAGATAAAAGAGAAAAATTATTATCCTACATCAATAATGAAGAAGAATTTGTTAGATATATGATGTTTTTAGGCTATTCAATAGAAACTGCAGAGGAAACATATTACGAATGCAATAAGGCAGAAGGCGGACCGCTCTATAATTTGGCCAGCTATTTGCCACAATATGGAAATTATTTTATATCTCCTTCCTCCGTAAATTCATCCTTTGGACAATCAGCAAGATTTGAGGAAAAATCTGCATTAACAATAAATAATAACAATAATATCTTGAGAAACTCTGGTGGAACAATAGAATTTTGGTATCAGCCAAAATTAGATACCTTTAACGACAGTGATACAAGAGTTTTGTTTGAGTCTTCCTCTGTTATTGTTGATAGATTTACATCAATAACTCCATATTTAATTAGATTAAACAATTCAGCATCAAAAATTATCTCCATAAGATTACTTTCTAATAAAAAATTAAGTGATTCAAACTATTATTCTGCAGCTGAAAAAACATCAATTCTTTTTGATGAGATCTCAATAATTGAATCCACTGGAAGATATTCTAATGGAACTGGAACCCTAAAAGATTTTTCAATGGGAGCAAAGCTTTCATTTGATGGAATGGATATAGTATTATCCGATTCTCTTCCAGGTGAGTTTACTGATGTTATTGTAACTTATGTTCCAAGGCAATATTCTGGTGAAAAAATATCAATTTATAAAGATAGTTACTCTAGAATAAACTCAAGAATTGAGATTGGAGATTATTCATTCATAATTCCAGCAGAAATTTCTTGGCCTGAAAATACTTGGCATAGAATATCTCTTTCTTATAATTTTTCTAATTCAAATAAATTTTTAAAAATGTTTGTAGATGGAAAAATTTACAATACAGTTTATCAGTATGAAAAGTCTGATTATCCATATGTTTTTGAGCAAGAAAAGATTGTTACACCATCTGCAATAACTTTAACTGAGCAATTCTCTCAAATTATAGTTGGTAATAATCTAGAAAGAAGACTATCTGCCACTGGTATGATTGATAATTTAAGAATATCAAGATTACCAAGATCTTATCCTAAAGATGCAACTGGCGAAGAGTATGATTTAAATTATTCATCTAATACTGAGAATATATCTCCTGTTAAGTCTGATGATCTAACCACCTATATTCAGGATTTTGATTTTGATAGTTTGGAAAGAAATATATTTTTAGCAAATATAATTGATTCAAAGAATGGAATATTTGATTTTGATGTTTTGATTAGAGATGATTTTAATAGAGTAGTTGGTGTGGGCGGCGGTGAAATTGAAGATTTATTGGTTGATCTAATCTCCAGGATAAAGCCTGCTCATTCAAATGGATATGTAAAGTTTATCAATAAAAAATGCAAAGAGTAATATATTAATATATTTTTTAAAACTGCATATATTACAGTATCTAGGAGATTTTATGAAAAGCAGGGTCAGTTCTGTATTACCAAAGGCAAATTTTTTCGATGGACAAAAAATTACTGAAGCAGATCTTGATGCAGAGCAGTTGCACAATCAGTCAGTTTCCGGTGGAATAATTAATGATTTTCACGGGAGTGGAATAGTAAGAGAATCAATATTTGAATCAAACATTCTCCTTAATACCTCATCTCCAGGAATATATGCAAGAGATGAATCTCCAAATCTTTCAAAGGAAACTATTCTTCTTGGTAGATACGATGGAATTCCTTTAACTTTAGACATTCAGCCTTCTGACCAGAACTATGGAAATAGGCTAGAGGTAGAACTAACCGGAGCCACTATTGGTGGAAGAGTTCAGACAAAAGTTCTTATTTTGGGATTTGCCTTTAGCAGCCTTTCACAAAGGGGTCAATTAGTATGTGAAGTTTTGTCATTTCAAAAAAATGAAACGCTAATAACAAAGTACTACTATAAAGAAATACTCTCCGTAATTTTAAATAATTTTTCAGGTGGAGTTGGAAGAACTGAATATAGCTCATCAAAAGATAGTTTAAATGTTATTTCTGAAAATTCTGGATATTTAGTAATTAGAGAGTCAGAATCATTTAAGGTATTTCCAAAATCAATAATAAATGAACAAATAGAATCTCCAAATTTTGACTTAAATACATTTATTACAAAAGATACAGGAACATCAATTGAAGAGCTCTTGATAGAAGCGGTCGGTGATGATGTTAATTTTAACGATCTTTATTTTGAGCTTTCTCCTGCTCAACTAGTCTCATTCGATAAGAATGGAAGTGTAACAAAATCATATGGTCAAAAGTTTTTATCAAAATCAAATAATCTTCAGAAAGTTGATTTTTTACTTTCAATAAATAAAGATAACTCTCTTCCAATTGAAGAGCAATATGATTTCTCTGGAGAACTAACACTCTCTATTCATAAGCTACAGACCGACGTAACCTGCAAGACAGGAGTTGTTCCGGATAGACTTTTAGATTTTGATCCAGAAATAGATCCAATCATTGAGATTTCATTTAGCCAATCAGACTTAAGGGATCTGGGATATTCTCTCTCTGATATTCCACAGGCGGTCTCTTTTAATCTTGGAAGTACGCTTATTGCAGATCCAAACATAGAGCCAGGCCTAGTTCCTGGAGAGTTTTATGCTGTTTTGTTAAGCAGAAGAGGTGACACCAGAACTGGAACAATAAATATTCATGTTGGCTGGGATATTCCAACTAAAAAAAATCAGAATGGTCAAACACTAACTCCAGAAGAAAAATTTTTAAAGCAGTCATCTAGATTCTTTGAATTTGATACTGTGACAAAAAGATATGTTGATTACTCCTCCTATTCTCTTTGGCATAAAATTCATGCAGATTGTGTTGAGGTTACCCCAGGAACAGCCTATTCCGATGACTCATATCTAATCAGTATTCCAAAAGCAGAAAATTTTGTAGGTAGCACTGAAATTTCAAAATATATAGATGGTATTTCTCTATCAAATATTTCTTATGGATCATTCAATTATGTTATTCTTTCCCATATTCAATCATTTGAATCTCCGGTAACACATCCAAGAACAGGAAATCTTGCCTATTCTAGGATATTTGATACAGGAAGTATTTCAATTTACAATGAATCTGATTTTACATCAATATCAGAAAATAATCCATTAATACTTGCAAAAGTAGTTGATAGAAATGTAAGAAGCGCCTCTCAAATACTACAGCCAATATCGACACCAGGCTTAATTGATAGAGATTATATTTTAGTGATTGAGCCAGAATCATCTTTATTAAATAATAATTTAATTGGAAGAGTCCTGACTCCAGATGTAACTTGCGAGTGTAATAAAAAGTATAAAATTACAAAAACAGAATGTATTAGCTATACTGTTGGTGATCTAAATAATGATAAACAAATAAACTTTCTTGATATATCAGAAATTGTTCCAATTCTTGGAAATACAATAAATTCTTCTGCAACAGAAAAAGAAATATTATCTGGCAATTTAAGCATAATAAAGTTTAAACAATCTGATTTAAATGGAGATGGAACAGTCGATGGAGCTGATTTAACACTCCTAGAAGATGCTGCCGATGGCTATGTTAACTTTTCTGTTCCAGAAAAATTTAGAGTTCTAAAGATCTATATTCAAAATGATTTTGAAGAGAATGATTATCCTATCATTCTTGATGATTCTTTAATCACCGCCGATACAGCCGCAACATCAAATTCAATATCCTTTTCTGTATCTGACTATAGAACTGCTATGGCAATAAGAAAAGAAGATGTTGTTTCACTATCCGGATCTTTAGATTCTGGATTTTATCTAGTCTCCTCCAAAGAAATAGATTCATCAGGATTGGTTGTTACCCTATCTCTTAAACAAGAGGATGGTACAGAACCCTCATTCGTTGGCGAGTCTGGTGTTACAATTTCTATTGTGAGTGGAACATCAGCAAACATGATTGCAGATAATTTGAATTTAGTCAAATTGCCTTTTGTGACATCTAATTTTTCAATTGATTTTATTGAATCACCATTTTCTTTGGAAAATATTGAGGTTTGCGATCTAAGAAGATATGTCTCAAGAAACTTTGTAGAGGAAAAAATTAAGTCTTGTATTTGCATAACTGATGATTGTAATACATCAGTTTCATGTACACCAAATCTTAAAAATCAACAATATATTTCTGGAGATATGTTTATTCCTGATGGTGAAATTTACTCTAGTCCTGGGGTTCCATATCATGGTGACTTTGAGTACACTACCGTCTCAATCTCTCTTCCTCCAGGAAGCCTGGATGACTGTCAAGTAGACCTCTATAACGCCTTCCTGAAGGCCGAGGCAGGCTCCTGCTATACTGCTGCTGGGTACCCAGCTATGAAGTATTCTGATGGAACCTACGTGGGCTGTGAGGATGGAAATGGGCTCACAGATATTCAGCGCGGTAGAGTAAAGTTTTCAAGCGCTATTGCCAGCTTATATGTAGATTCTCTTATTTCGGGCCCAATACCTGATGGCTACATAAATAGCTCTGTTGATGGAACTTCAACTACAACTGTAAAAAATATTGTTACAGAGTCTTTTGTTGATCAGACTTACTCTGAGTTTTCCGGATGGACAACAGAAGGTATTACTGATACTAGTATTTTTTCATCATCTTTTGGCTCAAACTTAAGTCTATCATTTACCACTCAATATATTCCATCGTCAGGATCCGAAAGGTATGGCCTCTATTCTCCAATAACATTTTCCCCTCTCGTTGGAGATATTCAGGTTGACTTTACTATGTCAAGATATTCTTGGCCAACATCCTTTACCTATGGTGGGATCTATACTGCCATAAGATTTGATGTAACTAATGGAGATGGAACTACTGCAGAGTTAAGGTTTGGGTGGAAGCAATATGCTACTGATGCGACCAAATTATTCTGGTCTGGAATAATAAGAGATTCTGGATCCGCAATAATAAGTACTTTCGAGTATACAGCTGATGCTCCTGATGCTGTAGGTGATGATTTACTCTTTAGAATAGTAAGAACGGATGATACATTTTTTGCTTATTATATAAATCCAAATTCTATTTCAGAATCAGTAGATTTTGGTCAATTTGTTAGAATAGGTGAAAATCCCGCAATTCAGCCTGGAAGCGGTTCGGTGCAGATTTATCTAGAATCAAAGCTTGAAAAACTCACAACTGCAGGTATATCTTACAATGTGGTTTTAAAAGATTTGGTCGCAAGAAATTCTTATTCATCAGATCTTCTCAGCTTAAATGAGTTTAATCTATCAAGATCTGTTGCAACAAATGAAATTTCTAGAGCGGCAGTTTCATTCCCAATTCAAATAACCCCAAAGACAAATATAATCTCTGCAAATATAAAACTTACAGCAGAATCAAATATATTGGCAACAGATTCTTTTAATATTATTCCACTTCAAATAATTAATGCTTCAAATTTAGTTCCTGGATATAATTACCCATATATACAAGACACCTCGGTAATAACTAGCTTCACTCCTGGTACAGTCTCTGCTGGTTCAATATTTGAAGTTGACATAACCAATATTATAGTGAAATATCTTTCTGATCCGGGATTTTTACCGGGATATTACAAGGCCTTTGTTATAGAGCCAGATCTTGCAGGATCTGTTGATTCATCTGTTCAGATCTCAAGCTCAATAGAAATAAATATACTATATGAAGAAATTACAACAGGTGTTATTTTTAAAATAGGCGTTAACATCGATACTGCTACAGGTATAGCCTCTTTTAAAACAAAGAATATACTTTATGATGCTTTAAACTCTGAGAATAGAACTACGATTAAGTTCGGTGTTTACTTAAAAAAGTCAGGGTTTAGAAATCAAGATATTACACTTGGAATTAATGAGCTAAAGAAGATTGGGTTAGGATCTTGCTATGATCCAAACTTAATACCAGATGAAGGATCTCAGTGTTATTTCGTTGTCTCTACAACTGGCGTAGGAACATTTATCGAGGGTCCTTTCGATTGTGCGTTCAAACTACCATAATTGCATAGGAGATTTGATGAGTTTAGAGGAAAAAATAAAATATAATATTGATAGTTCAGCCAAATTAGGATGGAAGCCAGATTGGTTTGGAGCAGCAGATTTTAATCAAGATCTTATTGATAAGGTTTCTAACTTTCAGAAGTCTTACCAATTGGAGTCAGATGGCTTAGTTGGACCAGTAACCTATAGAAGACTTGTCACCTCCAGAGAGGCTGATAGGGGCAGCTACATTATATGTGGAGGAAAAGAAGTTTCTATAAATTGGCCAAAGGTCATTAATATGAATCAGCCTGGAGCCCTAAAGGTTCCGTCTTCTACTTATAGAAAAAAACCAGGAAGAAAGCCCTCTATGTTTGTTGTTCACTGGGATGCCTGCTTATCTTCCGCATCTTGTGCTTCTGTCTTGGGACAAAGAGGACTATCAGTTCATTTTTGCCTTGATAATGATGGAACAATATATCAGTTAGTAGATACTGAGCATATAGCGGCTCACGCAGGTACAGTAAATGGAGTAAGTATTGGAATTGAGGTTTCTGATGCATTCTATCCAAAATATCAATCTTGGTATGAAAAGAATGGCTTTGGAAAAAGACCTGTTCTCAAAAATACAAAAGTAAATGGCGGAAATATAGAAGAGCACCTTGGATTCTATCCAGTTCAGGAGGAAGCACTCAAGGTTTTAATACACACCGTATGCACTCATCATGGAATACCACTTGTAGTTCCAAAGGATCCATCAGGAAAGATGATGGACAAAGTAGTGCCAGAAGTAGCATCCGGAAAATTTACCGGTGTAGTTTGCCATTACCATATTACAGATCAAAAAATTGATTGTGCTGGACTTAAATTGGATGAAATTGTAGAAAAAAAGTAATATTCTCTCTATGAGAAAGTTAAAAATAAGAGCTCACGGTATGTTTGGAGCAACTCACTCTTGGTCCTATACCGTGAGATCTCTTATGTATGAGTTTTATAAGATGGGACACGATCTGTATATTACTAGTACAGATGGATATGGCTTTGCACAAAAGGAAATGTCTCAATTTTTTGACAAAGAAGTTGACAATGCAGATATTGATCTCTGCTACACTCTCCCTAGGAACTTTAAAAAATGGTTTAATCCTACCTCAAAACTAAAGATGGCCATTTTTAATTGGGAGTCAACCTCATTACCGAAAGAATGGCTCTCATCAATTAATGATGTTGATTATATCTTGCCATCCAGTACTTGTGTTAGAGATATTTTTATTCAGAATGGGTGGCCAGAATCAAAACTAATGACACTCCCCCTAGGAGTTGATTGGGATAAATATGAGTCTGCATCTCCAATGGAAATTCCTGGTTTGAACAAATTTGTTTTTTTAAATGTTTCAATTCCGCATTATAGAAAGAACATAGATTTAGTCTTAGACTCTTACTATTCGGCATTTTCATCTCAAGATAATGTATCACTAATTATCAAAAGTTCTTTTGATAAGCCTAGGAATAAATTTGAGTGTGATTTATCTCAAATTATAAATTCCGTTGCAAAACAATATCCAGAAAAATCATTGCCAAAAGTTCATTTAGTGATCGATAAACTAAGCAATATAGAGTCTTTATATAAAGCTACAGATTGTCTGGTAAGCGCCTCTTCATTTGAGGGATTCGGATTACCAATGCTAGAGGGCATTGCTGCTGGACTTCAGGTAATTTCTCCACGTTGCTCTGGTCAGATGGACTTTCTCAATGATGAAAATTCATTCTTAGTAGACGTTACTAAGATGAAGGCTGGTGAAAAATATCAGTATTGGAGGGCTGATGAATCATCTTATACTTATTTCCCAAGCAAGACAGATTTAATTAAAAAAATGAAATCTGTATATTCTGGAGAAAGAAAAAATATAAATATCAATCTAAAAAAAGAATTTTCTTGGAAAAATTCTGCGAATAAAATAATCAATATATATGAAAATATTTCAAAATAAAACACCCAGAAGCTGGAAATCATCTGGAATCTTAGCCAAGGGCTCTCAAATAGAAATGTCAAATTTTTCCTTCCTAGAAGAATTTATTAAAATTTCAGAAGGTAAATTTTTAATTAATATTATTGGAAAAAACATCATTGGAAATGGCCTATTTTCCATTCAAATATATAAAGAAGAATTTCTGGTCTGGAAAGAAAGTTTTAGCTTTAAAAACATTTCTTTTTCAAAAAAAACCATAAAGATAGAGGAGGAGTCGAATCAAGAATTCAAAATTGTTATATCCAGGGGGAAAGATTCAAAAGGTAAAGTTTTAATTGATTCAGTCTCAGTTTTGGAATGTAGATCAAAGCAAGACTTATTACCAGAAGAAAAATTGGTTCTAGAAATAGAAGATCAGCCAACTTTTTATATTTCTAAATCCATGATGCCAGAGGAACCAAAAAAAGAAGAACTGGTTATAGAGCCTAATTTAGAATCAAATATTATTAATACTGAGCTAGCAGTCAATAAGCAATCAAAAGAAGCTATCACAAACGCAAAAATAAAAGTTCAAAGACAAAAAAGAACAAATATAAAAAAGAATAAGAAGATTGAAGAGACTATTGCAACACCCGAAGAGCATATTATCAAAGTAGAAGAGTCAGACAATAAAGAAATTTTTATAGAGCCAGAGCCGGAAGTACAGGCAAAAGTAAAAAATAATATCTGGGTTCATATTCTGGATTTTTCTTTAATAACAGAAGAAAGAGAATTATTTAAATACATAAATCAAATTAGCTTTGGTAGAGGAAAACAGACATTTTTAGTAAAAAATAATCCAGAAATTAATTTATTAAAGTATGAGCATGTTATTATTTGCGAATCAGATGAAAATATAATAACTAAATTAGTTGATTTAAGTCCAAATAAAATTACTTACTCCGAAACAAATCTTACGCTCGAATTGTTAGAATCAGTAAAAAGAATTAAAGAAGAATTATAATGTCATTCTCACTTCAAAAAAATAAAAACTGGAGCGGCACAGGATTTTTTATTAAGGGAACTCAACTAGAGTTATCTCCACTATGCTTTGCATCCCAGAGTGTAATGTTGGGTTCGGGAAAGTATAGGGCTAAAATCATAGGCTCATCTATATCTGGTAACGGTATATTTTCAATTCAATTCATTTTAAATGATAAAGAAATTTTTTCTAAAAAAATATCTTTATCTGGAAAAAATAATACAGAAATATCATTTGATTTAGACTTAGAAAATTCAGGATCATATTCTGTAAAAATATGTAGAGGAAAAGAATCGATTGGAAGAGTTTCCATTAGTTTGCTAAACATTGTAAAGGTAATTGAAAAAACTAATGTGGAAATTATAAAGTTAAATCAAGAAATTTTAAATAAAAAAGAAAAAACATTTTTTATTATAAATTATGATTTATTAAATAATAATAAATTTTTTAATTTAATTTCTCCTATAAAGAATAAATCTGAAATATTCTTCTTGCTAAAAACTTCAGATAGTTTTATCTCAAAAGAAAATAACCTAAATTTTAAGTTATTTTTTGAGTGGGAAGATCTTTTTGATTATTTGTCTTTATATAGCTCTAAAGTTATTTTTTTTATGCCTGATAATATTGAAAAAGACTTAATTTTAAAGTATAATTTAAAAATAAATGATTTATATGAAGTAAAAGATAATAATTTTACTTTTAAAGATATTTCTGGAATATTATTTTGAAAAAAAAAGTTATAAATTTTCACCTAATAACAAATGATAAAAATACTGGCTATGGTAAAGCAGCCTCCAATATGATGGAGGCTCTTACTTTGGCTGGAGCCATAGTTCATCCAATATTTCCAGGAAGAGCTGGACCCGCTGCAGACATTGACTTCTTTTTGAGGCCTCCACCATGGAACTCTGGAAGATCAAAAAGAAAGATTGCTTATTTCTATTGGGAGGCAATCCCACTTCCAGCGCCATGGGCAGCATCGTTAAATACCGTTGATGAAATTTGGGCTCCATGTAAATTGGTAGAAGATTGCTGCAGAATGGCAGGATTCAATAAGAGAATTGTAAGAGTTCCTACGCCAGCGGTTGACTTTGATCTATCAAAGATTCCAACTGCTAAGTTTTCTGGCTTTAAAAAAGACTCTTTTGTTTTTTATTCAATTTCTCAATGGCACAATAGAAAAGGATGGGTAGAGCTTTTAGAATCATATTTTGATGAATTTTCAGAATTAGACAATGTTTCTCTTGTAATAAAAACAAATCCAATCAATCCACTATCTCAATCTCAAATACCAGAAGATATAAAAATTATAAAGTCTAAATTTGGAAATAAAAATACTGCCCCATTAGTATTAATACCTGGAATTATTTCAGAAGAAGAATTGCTATCCATTCATAAGCTTGGAGACTGTTATGTTGCCCCTCATCATGGTGAAGGATGGGGAATGCCAATACATGATGCCATTCTAGCTGGAAAACAAATTATAGCAACAAAGTTTGGTGGTGTTGCAGAATACCTAGATGATGAATCATTTTACCCAATACCATTTTCAATGGTTCCAGTTGCTGGCATGGAGTGGAATGGAGCATATAGCTCAGATCAGAGGTGGGCCCAACCCGATATCGAAGCATTAAAAAAGCTAATGAGAGTTGCATATGAAAATAAAAATAATATTAAAAAAAATATGCTAATCAATAAAAATATAGAAGAACTAATATTTGACTCAATTGTTGGTAAAATAAAGTCTATCATTTAGGAAATAAAATGGAACAATATTTAGATCAAAAAGATGGAATGTGGCACCTAACAATGTTTGTAAACATTCCAAATATTATAGTAAAAAATAAATTAAACTTTAGAATAAAAGAGATAAAATTAAAAAACAATACTATACAGGTCGATCCAGTTATTAGCAATTCAAAACATTCTTTTTATATACCAAAGAATATGCTTAATAAAAAAGTATTTTTTAATTTTAAATTTGATACATCAGAAATAAAAAATATTAATGAGTTTACAATTGGTTTATGCGATGAAAATGTTGGTTGGATTTTAAAAACTATAATAGTTGTAAAAAATGAATTTAATTCAGATAATAAAAATACTTTTGAAAAAATTGAAAATAAAAATATAGATAATTTAAATTTACAAAGTGAAAATTTACAAAGTGAAAATATTATCGCTAAACAAGAATCTGTAATATCAGATACAAAGCATATTCCTGTACTAAAAAAGAAAAATTTATCAAAAAACAAATATAAATAATGAATAATAAAAAAATAAATTATACAATTTTATATAATAATAAAGATTTTATAACTTTAAATATAGAACTTTTGCTTAATGATGATGATTTAAATTATTATCTAAATAAAAAAAATATAAACTTTAGAATTAAACACCTAATAGATTCTGATGATAAAGTTTTTTATTCTCATAATTTTTATAAATCAAAGGTATTTATAAATTTAGATAAAAAAATAAAAAATAATATTAAAATTTCATTTAATTTATATAAAAAAGAAGTTTATAATATAAAAAAAATAATATTTGGATTATGCGAAGAGCATGTTAGCTGGAATGATAAATTTGAAATAATATTTTTTACTAAAAATACATTTTTTGATATAAAAAATATTATAAATGATTTTTATAATGAAATTTTAAATAGAAAAGCAGATAGAGACGGGTTTAATTATTATTATAATCAATTATTAAATAATAAAATTTCAATTGGTGATTTTAAAAAAATATTAATTAATTCTGATGAAAATTTAAATAATATAAAAAATAATGGAGTTACATTTTTATCTAGAGTAGATGACAAAGACTCTTTATTGAGAATTCCTGTTATGTTTTCTTATTTTGGAAAAAATAACTATAATTTTAATATATATAGTAATGATAAAGTAAATTTAAATACAGATGATTTAAATTTAAAAGATTATATATACAATATAAGTAACAATAATATTTATAAAAATATAATTTGTTTTGATTTTACAATTAATTTAAATTCAATAAGTAAAAATATAAATAAATATAGATATTCTATGTATGAAGCAGATGATATTGCAATAGAATGGATAAATCAATTTAAATCGGAAAATTTAAAAAAAATAATTGTTCCAAATGAGTGGTGTCAAGGCGTATATTCCAAATACTTTAATAATGTTTGTGTTGCACCACTGGGAACAAACTATCATGATATTATAGTGAAAAATACATATGATGTTTTTACTTTTGGATATATTGCAAGATTTGAGTCAAGAAAGAATCATAAATTATTAATAAATGCTTTTAAAAAAAGATTTTTAAATAATCCAATGTTTAAATTAAAAATACATGGTCCATTGGGTCATAATTATAATGAAATACTTTCTTTATCCCAAGATTCAAATAACATAGAAATAACAAGTGATTTAAAATCAGAAGATGCATTAAATAGATGGTGGAATGACATAAATTGTTATGTTATGCCATCTAGTGGAGAGGGATTTTCCCATACTCCAAGAGAAGCAATAATGCGGGGGATTCCCACAATAGTATCTAACTATTCTGCTCATGAAAGTTTGGTAAAACTAGGATTTGTTAGATACTTTTCTCCAATAGACATGGAGGATGCATATAAGGCTGTTCTTTTCAATAGAAATGTTGGAAAACATGCTATTTTTGATATAGATGATCTGATAAGAGAAATGGATTATATTGTAAATAATTACAATGAATTGTTAAGTTTATCTTTAATAGGTAGAAAGTACTTAATTGAAAATGAATCATGGAAAATATGTTCAGATAAACTAATGGATATTGTTAATGAATAAAAAAATACTAATTTTCTTTCCTCATAATATTTTTATAAATTCTGCCGGATGCCATACTAGATGCTGGTCTCTTATTTCTTTTTTTGAAAAATTAAATTTTGATATTTATTTTTTTTCAATAAAAGAATGTGACGTGTATCCATGGGATGATTCAGATATAGAAAAATCAAAAAAATATTTTAAAAATTCATTAATTATTTCAAAAAATAATGATTATAAAAATATTTTTTTAAAATTTGCAAAAGAAAATGAAATATCACATGTTTTGATAAATTATTATCAATATACTGATTTAATTAATGATGATTATTTTAATAATAAAGTAAAAATATGTGAAATACATGATATTATAGAGCATAATACATATATGTATAATAAAGTTTCTTTTATGATAAAGGATTCTTTTAATCCTAATTCAAAAGAAAAAAAAATTCATCAATATTCTGATAAAAATATTTTAAAATATAATTTTATAGAAGAAAAAGAAATTAAAAATATTAAAATAGAAAACTTAAATACATTAAGTAGATATGATTTAGTTTTATGTATTTCAGATTATGAAAATAATATTTTAAAAAATAATAATATAAAAAATTCTTTATTTTTTACATATTCAAAATATGATGATTCAAAATATATAAATGAAGATAATAAGCAATATATAATGGATCCAATTTTTGTAAGCTCAATGAATCCATTTAATTTACAAAGTTATTTTATAATGAGAGATGTTTTAAATTTTAATTTTAAAATAAATATAATTGGAAATATATCTGATTATATAGATAGGAAAAATAAATTTAATATATTTGGAAGAGTTGATGACTTGTCTTTATTTTATTCAAAAACAAAATTTTCTTTATGTCCAATAGTCTCTGGAACTGGCACTAAAATAAAGATAATAGACTCTATGCTAAACTCTACCCCCGTTGTTGTAACTGATTTTTCAGCAAAAAGCACACCAATAATTAATGGATATAATGGATTTATATCAAAAGATTGGAATGATTTTGAGGTAAAGTCAAAGGAACTATATTCTAATAAAGAGCTTCTTTTAAAATTTTCAAAAAATTCAAAAATAAGTATAATGGAATATATTTCTTTTGAAAAAAATAAAAAAAATATATTGGATTACATATGATAGAAATTTTAAATCAACATAACTTTTTAAATAATTTAAAAAGATTAGGAATAAATATTGACTATGAGATAATATTGGCAAATCAATATTCAAAATTTTTGAATAAAAATTCACTAATAATAGATGTTGGTGGGCACACGGGTCTTCATACTAAAAATTTCAAAAATATAATTGACTCCTCTGGAATGATAATTTTTATCGAACCACTTGATTACATAGTTGATAAAAGTATTCTTTCAAAGAATATAAAATATTATAATTGCGCTGTTTCTAATTATATTGGTACTTCTGATTTTATTTTTGCATCTGGAACGCCACAAGAAAGTGGATTTAGAGAAAGGATATATAATAATCCAGATATTGCAAATCCAAAGAGCATAAGCGTTATGGTATCAACAATTGATGAAATAATGAAAAATTACTCATCATGTGATTATATAAAAATTGATACAGAAGGATCTGAATTACTATGTGTTGATGGTGCAGTAGAGACAATAAAAAAATATAAACCAGTAATATCAATAGAGTATGGCTATCCAAGTTATAGTGCATATAACCTAACAAAAGAAAGCCTATGGAATAAGTGTAAAGAAATTGATTATGATATTTATGATATTTTTTTAAATAAAATAGATACTTTGGAGCTTTGGTCAAAAGTATGTGACTTATCAACATGGGATTTCTTTTTAATTCATAAAAATAAAAAAATATGTTAATTGATTCAATAAATCTAAATAATGATATAATGAATATTTACAAATATGAAGAAGTCTTATGTAAAAAAGATGTTTATATTTGTTTTGATAGTAATTTAAAAAAAAATATAAAAGAAACAGAAGTTCCAACCGATTATTATCATTTTTCATTCTTACAAAATGAAGATTTTTCAAATTTTAAAGAAGATGTTATTATAGATGAGGCATTTGTATGTTTATATCAGTGGTGCTTTAACTACCAACATTTTTTAACAGAGTGTCTTCCAAAAGTTTTTGCATTTCTTCATATGAAAAAATATAAAGAAAATTTAAAAATAATTATTCCAAATATATCTTGGATAGAAGATTTTTTTTTAGTTTTTTGTAATAAAAATGATATATTAAAAAATTCTCATAATTTAAAAATTAAAAAAGCATATTTTGCAAGTGACAAAAATAGAAATATGTTAACTATAGATTCTTTTTTTTATATGATGAGAGACTGTGTATCTATTCATTATGATTTTAATGAAAAAAAAGAAAATATTTATTTTAAAAGAATAAGTTCAAATTTTAATGTTGTAAACGGTAGAAATATTTTTAATGAAGAAGAATTTGAAAATTTTATTTTAAAAAATAACTATAAAATATCTTCATTTGAAGATAAGGATATTTTTAAAAAATTAAATATTTTATCAAAAATAAAAAATGCAATATTTATAAATGGAGCAGGAATGATGAATTTTTGCTTTTGCAATAATAATATAAATTTAGTTATAGTAAATCATCCTGGATTTTTTGTTGATACAAAATGGATAGATCAAATATATTTAAATAAAAATATAAATTATAAAATATTTAATATAGAAAATATAGAAAATATAAACATATCATCAAATGATTCGATTAAAATAAATATTAATCAATTTAAAACTTTTTTAAATCTTTATAAATTTATTTAAATTTGGAATATTTCTTTCTATATTTATCGCAGAACAGGATGGGTACTTGTTTGTATTAGAAAAATCATTAATTATGACTCTCTTGTTGTGTTGTAATCCGAACAAAATCTGATGATAGTCCACTCCATATTCTTTTAGCTGGCTTATTGTAGCATCTTTATATTCTGATGATCTTGATGTTGTTAGTATTATCTCACATTTTTTTGTTTTATATAACTTTTTTATGACATTAATATTTTCAAGTATTGGCGCTGAAAGACCCCATTCTGGATAAAAATGTTTTGATGCATTTTCAAAGAGTACACCATCTATATCGACAAAGTATGTAGTATACTTACCTATGTAATCATCCCAATCATCTACAGTTCCCCAATCACAAAAATCAAAGGCTTCATTTGGATAAAATATTTTTGAATTATTTAATATAAGATTATTTATTATGTGTGATACATATATTTCTTTTTCATCTTCAAATGAAGATATCTGATCATATGATTTTATAAAGTCATATGAATCAGAAAAGGAATATCCACTTATACATAGAAAATTGCTAACTATTTGTTTTTCATTTATTGACTCTATAATATTATTTTCTTTATTTAAAATTAAATAACTTTTATTTAATAAATTTTTTATATTAAAATTATTTATATCTATATATGAGATATAGTTTCCGCTTCTTATATTTGTTGAAAATTTATTATCACAATCTTTTATGAATATTTCGCCAGAAATATTTTGCTTTTTTATTGCAGAATAAATAGTTTCTGATTGAGATCTTGTATCAAAATCAAGTTCAATTATGTTTATTTTTGTATTAAAATTTTCATTTAACTCTTTTTCTAATGATTTTTTACAATTATATTGTTCTAAGTGTTTTGATAAAACAACTATATTTATTTCTTCAACATTATTCAATTCAAAATCACTTAAGCTCTCCGTTATCATTAGCTTTCCATTCGGATGAGTTAGCATCCACTTTGGTCTCATATTTGGAAATCTACTAGATCTTCCGGCTGCAGGAACAATTATCTTCATAAAGTTACTCCAATAGTAATAATTCTATATTTTTTAATAAAAAGTTATATATTTCTTTATCTTTGTTATAATTCAAATAAGGAATTATTCTTATCATATTAAACAACTGAAAAATATTATATAAATCTTTATACCAAAAAAAATTATCAAAATAATTTGTTAATTTTTTATCAATATAATTTAAATTAATTTTAATTTTTAAAAAATCAATATCTTTTTTTGAATCATATATTTTAGTTATCCAATAATATTTTGTATCTTGTCTTATTTTTACAATATCTTGAATTGGTGATTCATAAAAAGAATCTAAGAAATCTATCAAATAAACTTTTTCTAAAAAAAGCATATTAGAAAGTGTAAAGTCCCCATGACAACTTCCTACTGGAATCAAAATACTTTTGTTTATATATTTTTTATTTATATAATCAAATATTTTATTCTTTAGAGCTGTATCAATATTTATTAATTCTAATTTATCAATAAGTATTTTTATATTAAATTTTTCAAATTTACTTAAATTAATTTGATTATTTATAAAGTAAATAATTTTATCACAAAATATATCTAAATCTTTACTTGAAGAATTACAGAAATATATCATTGGATCTATTCCTTTTATATATTCCATATTACAGATATATTCATCATCTATACTTTCAAAAGAGTAAATTTTTGGTTTTGAAAAAAATAAATCTTCGTTAAAATTAAGTTGTTTTATTATTTGGTTTTCAAATCTTTTATCTTTTGATATTTTTTTAACATAAAAAATATCATTTTTTAATTCTAATTTTAGATTACTTCCAGATTTTCCAAGATAGCTGTTCATAATATTATCCAATAATATCCGGCATAACATACATATGCCTATGCTGTTTATTGTGTCTTACGTGGCTATTTTTGTTAAATATAATTTTTGCAAAATTTCTTATTCTCAAACTCCACTCAACATCTTCTTCTTGTCCGGCGGTCAGCTCTTCATTTAATTTATTTTTTAAAAAAAATTCTTTTTTTACTAAAAAATATCCACCACTTATATATTGATGTTTTATAAGATTTTTGTTATCATAATTTATTGATTTTTGTTTTCCAAAAACAGGATGATCCCAGGTAACCCAATCTACATAATCTCTAGCTCCATTTTGAAGAAAAATTGGATTAAGACAGATATCACAATCTTCAAATTCGTCTTTTATATTTAAATATTGTGTATACCAATCTAAATCAAACAAATAATAATCATGAAATATAACTAAATTTTTATATTTTGATAACTTTGCTATATCATTTTTCTTTTTTGTTATCCAGGCATATTTTATTGTTTCATCAAAATTATATTTTTTAAAATTATTATTTTTTATATCATCAAATAAATTATTACCGCCAATGCACAATATTTCATAATTTGGTATATTTAATAATTCTATACTCTTTATTATTTCTTTTATTCTTTCTTTTGCTAAATCTGATCCATCAGTTATTATGCAAAAACTAAAGTCCATAGTATCTCCAAACATTATTTCATACTAATTTTAAATCTATTAGTATGTGTGGCATAGTAGGAATATTAGGCAAGTCTAATTATTATTCTGAGCTTAAAGAGCTCTTATCAAATATTTCATATCGTGGCTATGATAGCTGCGGAATGAGCATAGTTCATCAGGATAGGTTCGACGTAATAAAAATGGTTGGACATCCAGAGGGTCTTCCGGATGGCATTAGCACTGGGGAGTCTATTGCCGGATTTGGCCATGATCGCTGGGCATCTCATGGTGGAATTACCGAGGCAAATGCTCATCCTCACCTATCTAATGACAAAAAAATATCAGTTGTTCATAATGGTATTGTTGAGAATTATACAGAGTTAAGAAATTTTCTAATATCACATGGATATACTTTTTATTCCGAAACAGATACTGAAGTTATTCCAAATCTTATACAATACTGGTACTCTAAGTGTGGTGACATCGAAAAGGCGCTTAATACCGTCTTTACAGAGCTAAAGGGAGCATATGCTTTCGTTATGGCTCACTTAGACTATTCAGGAAAACTTTTTCTTGCTAGACTCGGATCCCCACTCTGCATCGGCATTGATTCTGGGAATTTTTATATCTCGTCCGATATTCCTTCTCTTCCTTATTTTATTAAGAAGACTGTTGTACTTGAAAATAACAGGTATGCAATTCTTGAGTCTGGCAAGAATATTTTAATCAAAAACTTTTCTGGTGCAGACTCAACATTTACATTTGAAGAGCTATCTGCCGTACAATCTACCTATACAAAAGATGGGTATAAATATTTCCTTGAAAAAGAAATCTTTGAGCAACCAGATTACATAAGAACAACTTTAGCAGGAAGAGTTAATCCACAGGCAGAAATCATTAAGTTGGGCGGTATTGAATCTCATCTATTTAAGTTATTAAAAACAGATGAGTTTATATTTACTGGATGTGGCTCTGCATTCTATGCATCTCAGGTTGGTGCATATGCAATGGAATCTTTAGCAAGAGTAAAGTCAAAGGCTATTTCTGCTGGAGAGTTACAATACTATGATATAATTGCAGATGACAAGACCTCCCTAGTTTGTGTGACCCAGTCTGGTGAAACTGCAGACACAATTGGCTGCATAAACAACTTCAAAAAGAAAGGCGCAAGCACCATAGGTATAGTTAATGTTGTTTCCTCTACAATTTCTCGCATGGTAGATTGTGGCGTCTATATTAGATCTGGCAAAGAAGCTTCTGTTGCCTCAACTAAGTCTGTTACAAATCAGATGTTAAATATGATACTTATGGCTGCAATGCTTGGCTCTAAGGGAACTATGCCAGTTAGCCAGTATATAAGCCTAATAAATGAACTATATAGTTTGCCAGATAAGGTTGCAAAAATAATTCTTAAGTCTGAAGAAATTAGATCTATATGTGAAATATATAAGGATAGAGAATCTCTACTTGTAATAGGAAGAGACAAGCTTGAGCCAATAGCAAAAGAATATGCCCTAAAGATAAAAGAGATTAGCTACATTCATGCTGAAGGTTACTCTGGCTCCGAATTGAAGCATGGACCATTAGCACTTATAAATACAGAGAGGCCAACGATTGCACTTGTTGAGAATAACATTCTTGGCACAAAAATGATGGCAAATATAAAAGAAATTACAAGTCGTGGCGGCCATGTTATTGGCGTCTTTGAAGAAGGATGCTCTGATGAGTTAATTGAGTCAGCACATTATAAGATAATAATTCCATCAAATGAGAATAAAATTCTCAATACAATTACCTTTTTAATAGTTGGTCAATTAATCTCACTACACTTTGCAGACTTAAGAGGTTGCCATGTTGATCGACCACAGAACTTAGCGAAGTCATTGACAATTGAGTAAAAATTTATTGATTATCAATATAAAATTAAACTAATCTAATAACTTCATCCACACTAACTTGGCAGTTCTTTCTGAGAAGAGTTCTCTTATCTTTTTATCTGGATAAAAAGAATAAATATTTTGTTGAATTCTATTGTAATTTTGCCCAAAAGAAAATCTTTCATCCCACTCTGCCCCATGTTTACAGACAAATATCTCTGCATCTGACATAACCGCCTCTATAAATCCAAGTGTGTAGGGGGCAGGAAAACTGCTTAGACAAAATATTTTAGAATGACTTTTATATAAGTGAATTTGTTCTTCAGGTGATAAGAATCTAGAGCTGGAATCTATAGATTCGTTAGATCCTCCAAATATTTTAAAATTATTTTTTAAAATAAAATCTTTTGATAAATTCCAATCATTAAAGTTCTGCCTTTGCAAGATTCCATTGTAACAAAGAAATCCATCCAAATTTTTATTTTCTATTTGCTTAAATTCTGATTCCTTTTTATAGAATCTAATCAAATAATCTTCTCCAGCAAATCCTGGAGTTTTACTTTCAAATGGAGAATATCTTATTAATTTTATTCCACTTTTTTTTAATATCTTTAACTTTGATTCTATAATATGATTAGATTGACCTATTCCTCTCCAAAATACAATATTCTTTTTAGAGAAATTTTTTAAATTATTAAATATAAAATCATGATAATGCATAACTATTATATAATCAAATTTAGACAAAAATTCTTTTGATAATACTAATGGATTTCCACCACATCCTGTCTTGTGAAAAATATCAATCCACTCATTATCCTGATGCAATCTCAATGGAGGTCTTATTCCCTCTCCAGGTGCTGCCGGATTAATGTAAGAGCCACAGGAAAATATCCTGTGGCCCAATGATGTCAATAGGCGAAGCTCATCATACTCAAGAACTGCGTGGCAGGATATGTAAAGAATATCTGCCACCTATCTTATCCTAATGTGGTCTGAAGCAGCAGTCTACATACGGTATATGGATCCAAATTTGCTGCCGGTCTGCGGTCTTCAAAATATCCCTTTCCATCAAGTCTAACTCCAAGTGGAATTCTTATCGAACAACCTCTGTCAGAATTACCAGCCTTAAATGTATCATAACCAGAGGTCTCATGAAGTCCGGTCATACGCTCTCTATTTCCTTCTCCATATCCAGCCATATGAAGTGCGTGTGCCTTCTCTAGCTTTTTACATGCAGTATGAATTTCTGCTAAACCACCCTCTTCTCTCATCTTCTTTGTGCTAAAGTTTGTATGACCACCAGAACCATTCCAATCTCCGGTAAGTGGCTTTGGATTTAGATATACTGTGACTCCATGTTTTTCTGCAATCATATTTAGAAGATATCTGGATATCCAAAGCTGATCTCCCATTGAGATCGGATCAAGTGGACCTACCTGATATTCCCACTGTCCTGGAGCAACCTCTGCATTAGTTCCACAGATCATAATCCCTGCACTCATACAGGCTGTGGCATGCTCTACAGCGATTTCTCTACCGAATACCCTATCTGCACCTACCCCGCAATAGTAAGTGCCCTGTGGTGGCGGATATGCGTTATATTCGGATGGCCAACCGAGTGGCTTACCATCCTTATAGAAAAAGTATTCCTGCTCAATTCCGAACCATGGATCTTCAGAGGAAAACTTATTTGCAGCCTGAACAAGTGCAGATCTAGTATTTGTGGCATGTGGAGTTCCATCTTCATTCATTACCTCACATAGAACAAGGAATGACTTTGGCTCAAGCGGATTTCTGCATAGATAGACTGGCTTTAGATAACAATCGCTATCTTTTCCTTCTGCCTGTCTTGTACTTGATCCATCAAAGCTCCAGCCAGATAGTGCTTCCAGCTTTACTTCTGCAGGCTGCTGAGTTGTAATCTTTACTTTTGATCTTAGCTGTTGTGGTTTATTTCCATCTAGCCAAATATATTCTAATTTAATCATTTTTATCTCCCAAAATAGATTTTTTAAAATTTTTGATCTGCCTTCTGCCTTCATCATCAAGAGAAAAAAATTCTCTTATATATTTTAAATCATTATCAGGATGCTCAAATGACATATCCATTGTTCTCTGCCACGCCAAAATACCATTCACAGGAGTTACCATACCCATAGTTCTCATTGTCTCCTGAAGATGCTCTCCAACTCGCTGGACCTGATAATGAAGCCCAGTAACTATTACTCCACAGATTTTTTCTGAGAGAGGATTTTTTTCACCATACCCTGAACTTCTATTCTCTAAAGTATTCATTCTCTCTATTATTGTTTGCATAAGTGCAGAATGTGACATCCATCTTGTTGAAGTTGAAAAAATAATTATATCTGACTCTTCAATTGCATCATATATCTCACCCATCTCATCTTTTCCTCCAAATTTTTCTGGATTATCATGAGAATTTTTATGCGCCCAGCAGCGATACTTTCCAGAATCTGGGTGAGCGCAGGATTCTTTTCCCGCAGCGTAACAGGAAAGATTTTTTACAATATGAAGTTTGTTTGCATCTATAAATTTCACTTCATGCTCATCTTGTTCAAAGCTAGCCAAAATATGTTTTAGCAAATATCTACTAGAAGATTTATCTTCATTTGTTGTTGTGCTTATTCCTATTATTTTCATAACAAATATTAACCTCAATTTAGTATAATCAATAATACTATATTTAAAGGAGTTATATATGAGAAGTGCAATTATAACAGGGTGCCTGGGACAGGATGGAAGCTATCTATCAGAATATCTTTTGGAACTAGGATATAAGGTATATGGAATAACCAGAAGAAAATCTACTGATGCTGATTCCTGGGGATTTTTAGAACATTTAAAAGATAATAAAAACTTTAAATTAGTTCATGGTGATCTTACCGATTCGATTTTTATTTCAAACTTAATTTCTGATATAAAGCCAGATAAGCTATTTAATCTTGGGGCTCAGTCACATGTAGGTTATTCATTCTCAAATCCTTATGCAACATTCGAAACTGATGCTTGTGCTGTAGTTCATATGCTATCTGCTCTTCAAAAACATTCTCCTGCCACAAGATTCTACCAAGCAAGCACTTCTGAGTTATACGGTGGAATAAATTGTCCAGAAACTGGATATACGGAAGAATCTTTGTTTCATCCAAGGAGCCCATACGGCGTTGCAAAGCTGGCAGCACATTGGGCTACTATAAACTTTAGAGAGGCATATGGAATGTTCGCCTGTGCAGGAATTCTATTTAATCACGAATCAGAACGCAGAGGCTTGGACTTTGTTACTAGAAAAGTAACAAATGGAGTTGCGAGAATAAAAGCTGGTCTTGATACAAAAATTGTAATGGGAAATATGGATGCATATAGAGATTGGGGTTATGCAAAAGATTATGTTAAGATGATGAATCTCATGCTTGATGCAGATGTTCCACAAGAATACGTCATTGCAACTGGAAAAGTATATTCTATTGAGCATCTTGCAGAGACAGCATTTGGTCTGGCAGGGATAAATAATTGGAGAGACTATATCCAAACAGATGAAAGGTTTATGAGACCATCAGAAGTCCCATACCTTCTTGGTAATCCAGAAAAAGCAAAGAGAGAGCTTAATTGGGTACCAGAGACATCATTTTATCAGTTAATAGAATTGATGTTAAAAGAAGATATGAAAAAATATGGGGTTTAAAATAATAAAACAGGAAGCTAAGAAGAATATAACTCTTTCAAATGAAGAGTTTCTTAGCTTCCTGTTGGAACATCATAATTCTATATTGAGATTAAGATCTCTTAATATAGATCTAGATAATAATTCTATACCAACTCCAGTAGAAGAAAAAAATAAAAATTTTGATTTTTTTAAAGATGAAAAAAAGGATCTTGCTAGAGAGCAGGCTATTTTTGATATAGAAAATAGTATTATAGATAAAAAGGAGATTCATAATGAGTCTCAAAATGAAATTATTGATCGAAGAAGGCGAAAGCGGAAATAAGTTGGTAACCATTAAAATTACAAATACAAAGTGCCAAATTTTTGGACAGTTAGATCCAAAAGTAATAAAAATTTTGGATTACGAGCTTAGCTACCAGCTGGCAGGGTACGAACATGCCACAAACTCCGGAAGAATTTATTCTGGCTGGGATGGTAGGGTTAGGCTCTTGGACAAGAAGATGCAGTTTCCAGTTGGTCTTCTCAAGCGAGCTGGCAAAACCTTGATTGAAGAAGGTGTTGAGGTTCAGGTTCAAGATCTTCGGTCTAGTCCAAAGGGACCTCCACTACCAATTAACTCAAAATTTTTACCTAGAGATTACCAGACTGAAGTTGTTGATTTGGCAGAGAGGAAAGGCTCTGGAATCATTAGGATGTGTACTGGGTCTGGAAAAACATCTGTCATTTCTATGCTTGCAGGAAGATTTAATGTAAATACAGTTATTTATGTTATTGGCATAGAGCTTCTATATCAGATGAAAGAAACCATCGAGAGAATTCTTGGCGTTAAGTGCGGAATGGTTGGCGATGGTATTTGTGAGATTGTAGAAGATGGTATCAATATTTGCACCATCTGGACTGCAGCCCAGGCCTTTGGCGAAAAAATAGAGCTTATTGATTGTGATGTAACTTCTTCAGCTAAGTTCAAGCCAGGAGTTCAGCAAAAGGCAAAGATTCAAAAAATGGTAAAGGAAGCAGAGCTCTTTATTCTTGATGAGTGCCAGTATGCTGCTTCAAAATCACTCCAGTTTATTCATAGGGTTTCTGAGTCTGCTAGGTACAGGTTTCTTCTTTCGGGCACCCCATGGAGAGAAATGGGAGATGATCTTTTGATTGAGGCAGTTTCTGGTCCAAAATTCTATGATCTTCCTGCTTCTAAATTGATAGCAGAGGGTGTTCTGGTTCCACCAAAGATATTTTTTATGAATGTTCCAAAGATGAAAAATTTGCATGGAACCTATGCAGAAGTATATAATTCTTATATTGTTAGAAATATAACAAGAAATAAAATGATTTATGATGCAGTTGACAGCCTAGCATCTGCAAAGAAAAAAGTGCTCATTCTCATCTCAAAGGTAGAACATGGTCAAATACTTTTTGATATGCTAAAGGATAACTTTAAGGTAGATGTTTTAAACGGAACTTCATCATCTGACACTAGAATGTCTGCTATTCAAGACATGCGTGATGGCAAAACAGAAGTTCTGATAGCATCAAAGATTTTTGATCAAGGAATTGATATCCCAGAGTTGGATGCCCTTATTCTTGCTGGCTCAGGAAAATCTTCTGCTAGAGCTCTTCAAAGAATAGGAAGAGTCATTCGATCTTATCCTGGAAAAAAGTGGGCAAATGTCATCGAGTTTTGGGACAACGCGAAATACCTTGAGAGTCACTCCACGGCAAGATTAAAAATTTATAAAAGTGAGCCGGGGTTTCAAATTAAGATTGAGGGGCGTACAATAGGTGGCGAGGAGGTTTCGGTCGCAAAGCCGAAAGCTAAAAAGAATGACAGAAGAAGAGTTTTATCAGAAGATACCAACCTGGATTGGTGCTGATCGTTCAGCTTGGAATCATATTACACTCTTTGCTTACTTTTGCTCAAAGTATGAGAAAAAGACTGGCGTTAAGTTTAAGATGGTGAGGTCAAAAGCCGGTCCAACGTCAACAAAAGAAACAAGAGATTTTGCAAAGTTAATAAAAATATTTTGCTCAGACAATATAGAGCAGATGACTGAGCATAAAAAAGCAGAAGAAAAGCTTGCTGCAATCAATAAGGTTTATAACTATATAAACTGGATGTTTGACTATAAGTTTAGAAGTTCTCCAGCTGTTTCGGGATCTCAAATATTTTTGATTCCATCAATTCTTAATGAGTTTGAGAGAATGTACGCTGCACATTTATCTTCTAAAAAATCAGAATCAAAAATATCCGATCTTATAGTTTGGATAAGATCAAATCATCCAGATTCGCTAAATAAATTTGAACTAGAAACAAAAGAAGATATTTTGTTGTTTGTTAAATATGCAGAAAATAGAAAAAATCCAGACATTACTACAACTTCTATTCTTCAAAAAATAAAGGAGATGAATTTATCATGAAAAAACAGAGTCCTATTGTGGGCAAGAAGATTAAGGCTATGGTTGACGGTGGCTGGGAGCTTATCGGAACAGTCACTCATGATAAAACTGATAGAGTGATTCTTAAGACTGATTCTGATGAGATTCTTCTTCTTTTTAAGAAGAAAGTATCAGCAATACTTCTTCTTAATCAGGAAGTGGATAAGAAGAATATTCCAAAAAATACAAAAAATGTATCTACAGAAAATGATAATTTTGTTCTTTTTAAGCCTGCAAGAAAGGGGGATTCCCCAACTCAGGCTACAAGCGTAGATGAGGATTTGAGCGAGGGAGGAATATCTCTTCCACATGAGGTTTTACTTTCCCTTCCAGAGCAGAGTAAGTTTAGGGGAGGGGAGGATGATTTTTCAATTTCAATGACCTCTCTATTTGGGAATGGAAACGGAAGAATTTCGGTAACTGTAGATGATAAATCAAAATAATAAAGTTGAAAGAGTATCTCAAAAAATACAGAGAGAGTGTAAAGAGTGCTCTGGAGAAGGCTGTATTAAGTGTGGAAGGTTAGTATCTAGAATACAAAAGTATGCGGATGCAGGAATTCCAGCAAACTACTGGACAACATCTTTTAAGGATTTTAATGGAGATGATGAATATGCTGAGACTGTAAAGAAAGTTATTTCTGATATTGATGCTGCATTTGATGCAGGAAAATCATTCCTTTTTGTTGGACCACTTGGAGTAGGAAAGACTTTTGGAATATCTTCCATATTAAAGATGGCAGTTTGTAAAGACTACTCTGCCAGATACTCTAGCATGGTCGAGGTCATAAACCAGATTTTATCTGGCCCAAATTCAGATGTAATTCAAACCTTGATTAAATATGATTTTCTAGCAATTGATGAGTTCGATAATCGTTGGATTTTTCCATCCGAAAAATCGGAACAAATTTTCGGCTCCACGATGGAGTATATTTTAAGGAGCAGGTTCCAAAATGGCCTGCCAACGATATTGGCAACTAATAACTCCGAGGTTGATGAGATTTTAACAGGGATGCATGGCAAGGCATTCTCATCACTTAGAAGCCAATATATGGAAACAGTTTTCTTATCTGGAAAAGATTTTAGAAAGAGGAATAAATGATAGAGTCTAAAATTCTAAATTGGATGCTAAGGGGTCCAATTCAAATGGCCGATATTTACAGAAGTATTGAGCCAGGACTATTGCTCGAATCTTTTGGAAAAAGCTATAAGGGAATTCTTCGTGCAATACAAGATTATCACAGTAAGTACAAAACTCCACCGTCACCAGAAATTTTAGTTGCAACAATCTCTCAGACTGAGAGATCTACACTGGAATCTATTCTTGATGATGACTGCAAACAGAATGAAATTCAGTTTTATATTGACGAATTAAAGAAAAGCTTTAATAAGCATCTTGCAAATGAAGTTGCTAGAATTATTGAGGCTAGTGATGATAACCTTGGAAACATCAATCAGAATCTTAGAAATGTTGTAGTTAAAATCGAGAAGCTGAGCAAAAATGCTGTCTTCTCAGAGGGCAACTTTACAGATTCTATTGAAGAAAGAAAGAATGATTATAATTATACAAAGAATAATCCTAACCAGGTGATGGGTACATTTTCTGGATTTAAAAATCTAGATGATTATACCTGGGGAATTAAAAACTCAGAAATGATGATTATTTCTGGCGCTACTTCCAGTGGTAAAAGTTTGTTGATGATGAACATGGCTATTAACGCATGGCTAGGAAGTAATGATCCTGCTAACTTTGATGGCACCTATCTTCCAGATGGGAAGAATGTAGTTTACGTTACACTAGAAATGTCAAAAAGGCAATTGGAGCAACGTGTTGATGCAAATATTGCCAGAATAAAACACCGCTCTATTATGAGAGGTCTGCTAACAGAGCAGGAGCTAAGAGATTGGAATAAGTCCCTTCAGTTTCAAAAGGAATATGATAAAAAGTTTTATGTGGTAGACATGCCTCGTGGAACTAAAACTATGGAAATTGAGGCAAAGTTTGATGCCATAGTTGGTCAATTTAAGCCAGATTTAGTTTGTGTCGATTATCTTGGTATTATGAAGCCAAATAAGTCATATGGTTCTGACTGGGAAGATATTGGTCACATTGCAGAAGATCTCCATGAGTTTTGTAGAAAGAAAAATATCCCAGTAATAACTGCAGCTCAAAGAAAGGGTAGAATTAGAGGTGCAGGTAAAAATAAGGGAGAGAATATTGAAGATTCAGAAGAGATTGGCCGCTCCAAAATGATTGGAGATAATGCTAATATAATTCTATTGATTGAGAATAGAAATGAAGAGCACCTAAGAGAAGATATGATAATTCATATTACAAAAAATCGTGATGGAGCAAAAGGCAAGGTGGTTCTCCTCAAAGACTTTGAAAGATCTCGCGTAATCGCAGCACCAGACAATTGGTCTGGAGGGGAGGACCTTGAGAATGAAGTATGATCAATTAAGGGGTATTGTAAAAAAATATGATTTTGTTGAGTTATCAACAAAATTTGGAGATGCTAGCAATAAATATGTTGTAACATCAATCTCAAAAGATTTATTAAAAGTTGCCCCAATAATTGAAGATGAGTCTAGGACTGCAATCTCTCCCGTAGTAGCAATACCAATAGATATAATAATGGAAATAAAAAAGATGGGCAGTCATATGCTTTTATTTTATTCAGACTTAAATAATCTTTACATAGAAAAAGCCATTTTGAGTAAAAATAATAATAGAAGGGCCCATGCCAAAGTATAAATTTTTATGCAAAGATTGTCTTCAAAATCAAGAAAATCACCTATCGATTAGTGAATATCGAGATATAAAAAATATTAATTTATTTTGTATTAGTTGTAGATCAAAAAATCTTGTTAGAGTTTTCAATAATACACATTCCAATATAGATCGAAGCACCGAAGAGATACTTGCTGAAATTAAAAATGAAGTCAGATCAACAGTAGAAAAAATAAATTCTGGCGATATAAACTTGATATCTGAAATCTACGGTGAGGAGGTTAATAAGTTAAAGGTTAAATAAAAAAAATAAGGGGCTAAAATGGCGGGTAAACTCTCAATAATATCTAGTATCAATAAGTTTATCAAATCTCAAGAAGAAGAGCTTTGGACAGGCACTCTTGAAGATTATATTGCCATAGTCACAAAGAATCCTAGCGTTCACATGTCTGCCCACACCAGGGTTTTGAAGATGATTGAGAGCCACGGAGTAGAGAAGGATTCCTCTGGTAAGGTTATAAAGTATAACTTTTTTAAAGATGAAATCTTTGGAGCAGAGTCTTCTATTGAAGAAATAGTCTCCTATCTTAGAGCGGCCTCTGCAGGAAGCGAGGTTGGCAGAAGAATTCTTCTTATGTATGGCCCAACCTCATCTGGAAAATCTCAGCTAGCAATTCTCCTAAAGAAAGGATTAGAAAAATTCTCAAGAACTGATGAGGGTGCAATCTACGGATTAGCAGAGTCTCCAATGAATGAGGACCCTTTAGCAGCTATCCCACAAGAACTAAGAGAAGAATTCCTGAAGGAATATGGATTAAAAATTGAGGGAGATCTCAGCCCACTAATGTCAGTAGTGCTAAAGGAAAAGTATGCAGGCAATTTCCTTAAGCTTCCAGTCAGAAGATACTTTATATCTGAAAAGAATAGAGCTAGTATAGGAACCTTTGTTCCATCTGATAAGAAAAGTCAGGATATTTCAGAGCTTATAGGCTCAATGGATCTATCAACTGTAGGTAAATATGGATCAGAGTCTGATCCTAGAGCCTATAAGTTTGACGGAGAGCTAAATGTTGCCAATCGTGGAATTATGGAATTTATTGAGATGCTAAAAGTTGATCAGAAGTTCCTTTATGTTCTTCTGACTCTTGCTCAAGAAAAAAATATTAAGACTCCAAGATTTCCTCTTATTTATGCTGATGAATTTCTTCTTTCTCACACAAATGAAAATGAATTCCGTAAATTCTTAGCCAAAGAAGAGATGGAAGCACTTCATGATAGAATTATTGTAGTAAAAGTTCCATATAACTTATCTGTTAATGAAGAGGTCAGAATTTATGAGAAATTAATTTCTCAGGCAGACTTTAAAGGAATTCATATTTCCCCACATGCCCTCTACTGTGCAGCTATGTTTGCAGTTCTTTCCAGATTAAAAGACTCTGCAAATAAGAACCTAGACTTAGTTACAAAAATGAAGCTTTACAATGGAGATAGTGTAGAAGGCTTTACTTCTACTGATGTTCAAAATTTTAAATCAGAATATCACGATGAAGGAATGGGTGGAATATCTCCAAGATATGTTATTAACAGAATATCATCTATTCTTGCAGAGAACGGCACAACCTGCATTACTCCAATTGATATCATCAGATCTATTAGAGATGGCTTTAAGTCAAATGCAAAATTAGATCCAAAAGAGGTTTCTAGACTAGAAGATCTATTAACAAAGGTAATTGACGAATACTCCAAGATTGCCAAGAATGATGTTCAAAAGGCATTCTTCCTTAACTTTGAAGAAGAGGTTAGCAACTTACTCTCTAATTACCTAGAGAATGTCAATGCTTTCCTTGATGGCTCTAAGCTTGAAAACGATCTTGGACTCTTAGTAGAGCCAAATGAAAAGCTTATGAGGGCAATTGAAGAAAAGATTCAGGTAACAGAATCTGGCAAGAAGTCTTTCCGTCAGGAGATTAGCAGAAAGATGGCACGCTCTGCCACTCAGAATGGCGGTCTTCCAAACTACAAGGATCATTTCAAGCTTCGTGAGGCTCTAGAAAAGCAGCTCTTTGAAGAGAGGCAGGACGTAATCAGACTTACCGTTAGCACCAGAATTACTGATGAATCAGCTCTTAAAAAGTTAAATGTTGTAATAGGAACTTTATGCGATAAGTATGGCTACACTGCAGAGTCTGCCAATAAACTCTTAAAGTATGTTAGTTCTATTATGGCCAGAACCTAATGACCAAGATCAATAAAGATTTAAGTGATATTTGGAAGCTTCGACAGCGAGGCAAGCAGGACTCTGAGAGGCACAAGGAACTTCTTAAAAAAGCCATCAAAGAAAAGGGTAAACATATTATCTCTGAATATAATATAGTTACCTCTGATGGCAATAAGAAGGTCAAGGTGCCAGTCAGGGTTTTGGAACCATACAAGCTTAAATGGGGCCCTACCAACAAGTCTGACGGTGTTGGTCAGGGTCTAGATGGCAAGACTGGTCAAAAATATAAGATTGGAAGTGGCAATCCACAGAATGGCTCCGGGGGAGAAGGCGGAAACGAGGGTGGAGAAATTCTTTTTGAGTCAGAAATTACCATTGATGAGCTAGTAGACCACCTAATAAAAGATCTTAATTTGCCATGGATGGAGCCAAAATCAAACGCCCAAATTGAGATAGATAATGAAGAGCTTGTATCAAGAGAAAAGAAAGGTATTTGGCCAAACGTAGATCTTAAGAAGACTATAGTTCAAAATCTAAAAAGAAATGCTGCCTCTGGAGAGGCTTATGTTGGTGATTTTAAAAAAGATGATTTAATTTATAAAAATTGGGAAGAGCAAAAGGAATATGAATCTCAGGCCGTAGTTTATCTTATGATGGACATCAGCGGATCTATGACCAAAGAAAGGCAAAAATTAGCAAAAACTTTTTATTTTTGGATGATACAATTTATAAAAAGAAGATATAAAAGAATTAAGATTCATTGTATAGCTCATGATACAAAAGCAGTTTTTGTCTCCGAAGATGAGTTCTTTAGAACTTCTGATGCGGGAGGAACTCTTTGTAGCTCTGCATTTGAAGCAGCATATAATCATATGTCGGTTAATTATGATCCTGCTAGCTGGAATATTTATGCCGTAGAGTTTTCAGATGGAGATAACTGGGGCGAAGATAACAATAAGTGTATTGAGCATATAAAAAAGATGCTACCACTATGCAGTATGATTGGCTATGGAGAAGTTTCAGAATCAGAGATTCCATCTTGGTCAACTAGAGGATTGCTTTCATCTTTAATTAAAAATTCTTTTTCAAAAGAAAAAAAAGTTATCTGTGTTAATATTACAAATGATGAAGAAGTTTTTCCTGCCCTTCAGTCATTCTTTGGAGTTAAGCAATGAGTAAACTAAATGAAAGATTGAAAGATTTTGAAAAAATGGCTGATGATATTGGAATGACTTATTTTCCAATAGAATTTGAGATTGTTCCACAGGATGTCATGCTTGAGGTTGTTACCTATGCCTTACCAGCAAGAGCAAGACACTGGGTATATGGTCAGTCATATGATTATCAGAAATATTCAGATGGCATGGGTTATTCTAAAATATATGAAGTTATAATGAATAACGATCCCTCATATGCTTTTATGTTGGATAGCAATTCCGAAATAATAAATACAATGGTTATGGCTCACTGCTTTGGACACAGTCATTGCTTTAAAAATAATTATCTTTTTCAAAACTCAGATAGAAAAATGGTATATAATGCGGCAGAAAGAGCACAAAGAATAGAGGAGTATGTTCAGAAGTATGGGATAGATAAAGTAGAACATATAATGAATATTGCCTTTTCATTAGAAAAACAAATTGATTGGTCAAAAGGTGAGGTTAGAAGACAATACTCTAAGCCAAGTAAGTTAATAAAAGAAGTTAAAAAATTAGAATTTGATGATATTGTAAATCCAAAAAAGCCATCAAAAATAGAGGTTATTAAAAATGCTTCTTTTCCACCTCATCCAGAAAGTGATATTCTTTGGTTCTTATCTAATTATGCTCCATTAGAGGATTGGCAAAGAGATATCTTTGAGATAATTAGACAGGAAAGCTTTTATTTTTATCCACAGTACTGTACAAAAATACTAAACGAAGGAATTGCCTCAGTTATTCACGCTGAGTTTATGTCAAAACTTGATTCAATATCTCCAGAGGAACATCTTGATTTTTGCAGAGTACATGAAAGAGTAGTACAGCCTGGTGGAAATCCACTAAATATTAACCCTTACTTTTTAGGATTTACAATACTTCAGGACATAAGAAAAAGGTGGGATAACTACAAGGCAGCTGGAGAGTCAAGTATATCTGGCCTTGAAAAGATGATTGAGGTTGTTTCTGATGAAGATGATATATCTCTAATAAAAAATTATTTAACTAAAGACTTGATAGAAGAAATGAATTTATTTGCATATAAGTCTGAAAAAGATAAAAATGGAGATACTATTTTAACTATAAAAAGCAGAAGCCCAGATGATGTGGCAGAATATCTAACAAAAGATATGCACAATTATAGGTCTCCAGTGATAACTATAGAGAAAGCATCTTCGTCTGGCCTAGAAATGGTTCATCATCCAAATAATGGAAAAACTCTAGATGAAAGAAATCTTTCTAAGGTAATGGGATATATTCACGAACTATGGGGCTCTCCAATAGACGTACAGACCGTTGATGATGAAGGAAAAATAGTTCATCATACCTATGACGAGGATGGATTTTCTGGCGAAGAATAATTTAGGATAATTCATTTGGTATAATCTTCTGTGGAGAAGTTATGCAGGAATTATCAGAAAAAAATTTTTTAGAACCATACAAAGTTCATAAGGACTGGGGTCATGAATTAATTATCCACAATGATGAAAAATATTGTGGAAAAATTCTCTTTATTAAGAAGGGTAGCTGCATCAGTCTCCAATATCATAAGAAAAAAACAGAAACATTTTATCTTCAGTCTGGAGAGCTTCTATGCAAGTTTAGTGAGCAGGAAGACTTTATTAGTCCAGACCAGATGAAAATCGTAAAAATGTATGGCGGACAGGTGAGGGAAATACCGGTTGGGTTTATTCATCAGGTCTTTGCAGTCGAAGATTCTACAATAATTGAGTTTTCAACTCAACACTTTGATGATGATACATACAGGATTAGCAAATCATTCTGATTACATTTGCTAATTAAAACAAAGAAAGATATAGGAAATAAAATGAATAAATATTTGGATCTAGATATTGATTATTCTAGAGACTCTCTTTTTGACGATCTTGGACTCAAAAGACTCAGAGAATCATATATGAAGGATGATGAGATCTCTCCACAGGAAAGATTTGCCTTTGTCTCTAAGTCATTTGGATCAAACTTAGATCACTCACAGAGACTTTACGAATACTCCAGTATGCACTGGCTGAGCTACTCTACTCCAATTTTATCATTTGGAAGATCCAAGTATGGAATGCCAATCTCCTGCTTCTTGTCGTGGATTCCTGATACGGCAAAAGGGCTAGTAGACACCCTGTCTGAGACTAACTGGCTATCTATGCTAGGCGGCGGTGTTGGCCTTGGATTTGGAATCAGATCGGCTGGAGATAAATCAACCGGAGTTATGCCACATCTAAAGACATATGATGCCTCCTCTCTTGCGTATAAGCAGGGCACAACTCGTCGTGGATCCTATGCTGCATATCTAAATATATCTCATCCAGACGTAATGATGTTTTTAGAGATGAGAAAGCCAACTGGTGATCAAAATATGCGCTGCCTCAATCTTCATCATGGAATCAATATCACTGATGACTTTATGCAGATTATTGAGAGGTGCATGATTGATCCAACAGCAGATGATAAGTGGGAATTAAAAGAGCCACACAATGGAATAGTAAAAGAGGTTGTCTCCGCTAAAGAACTTTGGCAGAAAATATTAGAACTCAGAATTCAAACAGGTGAGCCATATCTTCACTTTATCGATACATCAAATGCCAATATGCCTTCTTTCTTGAAAGAGAAGGGATTAAAAATTAGACAATCAAACTTATGCAGTGAAATTCTTTTACCAACTTCAGAAGATAGAACTGCAGTCTGCTGTCTTTCATCTTTAAATCTGGAAAGATATGACGAATGGAAGGACCATCCTACCTTCCTAAGAGACGTAGCAGAAATGCTAGACAATGTCTTATCTTATTTTATTAAAAATGCACCAGATGAAATCAATAGAGCAAAATACTCAGCAATGAGAGAGAGGTCGATTGGTATTGGTGCTCTTGGATTTCATGCATACTTACAAAAGAATAGCATTGCCTTTGAAAGCGCTCTCGCAAAGTCTGCTAACATAAGAATTTTCAAGAGCATTAGGTCTGGTCTTGAGGAAGCAAGTTCCTTCTTAGCCGCAGAAAGAGGTGAGGCTCCTGATGCAGAGGGAACAGGGAAAAGATTTAGCTTGCTTATGGCCGTAGCTCCCAATGCATCATCTTCAATCTTGATGGGAAATACCTCCCCATCTATTGAGCCATTTAAAGCAAATTGTTATCGTCAAGATACTCTTTCCGGAGCTTATATGAATAAGAATAAGTATCTTGATGCCATTATAAAAGAAAAATGCTCTGAAAATAAAAAACTAGACTATGGAGAAATTTGGTCTAGCATAATTGCAAATGGAGGATCTGTTCAACATCTAGATATTCTAGATGATTGGCAGAAGTCTGTATTTAAAACTGCGATTGAAATTGACCAAAGATGGATTGTTGAGCATGCAGCAGATAGGCAGATATTCATTGACCAGGGTCAATCAGTAAATGTATTTTTTAAGCCAGATACTGCTGTAAAATATTTACATGCAGTTCACTTTATGGCTTGGAAGAAAGGACTTAGAACACTTTACTACTGTAGATCTGAAAAAATCATCAAAGCAGACAAGGTATCTCAAAAGGTAGAAAGGAATATAATTGAGGAGATTGACCTAAAGCAGCTGGCAGATGGAACAGAGTGTCTTGCCTGTGAAGGATAATTAATGAATAAAGGACATATGGTTGCCGCCTTAGCAGCAATTTGCTGGGGATATGTTTATGCTCAAACAGAGAATATTTTAGAAAAAATGACGCCAATCGCTGCCTTAGCATCTTTTTATGTTTTTGGAGGAATAATTCTCTTTCCATTATTTCTTATTAACAAAAAAGAAATATTTAATGCGGTAACTACAGATACTAGTAATTTTTTTTCTATGGCTATAATGACTATGGTTGCAGAATTTTTAATAATTTGGTCTATCTCGCTTTTAGGCGGATCTGAAGCAGCATTTATGGAAATTTCATATCCAATATGGACTGTGCTATTCTCCCTGATTATATTTGGCTCTGTGCCTAATATTCAAGTAATCTTTGGGGGAATATTAATTATGGTTGGGTCTTATATAATATCAAAGTTTTCTGGAAATTAAAAAGGGGTTAATGTGTTAGACACTGTTTGCGATGTATTAAAAGAGTCTTATAGAAGAGAGTGGATTACTACTAGAGATGGAAATGTGTCAATTAGAATGCATGGGCAACCATGGTTTCATGTCACTCCTTCTGGAACAAGAAAAAATCTATTGAATTCAGATCTTCTTATAAAACTATCTCTTCCAGACCTAACGAGAGACTGGGATAAGGATGAGGAGCAAAAGTTTGCAAGAGGACTCTCTCCCACTGGCGAGCTTCCAATGCATCACTTTCTACAGAAAGATCATTCTGGGACAAGAGTTGTTCTGCATCTTCATCCAACCTACACAATTGCAGCAATGCACAAGGGAGTTGACTTAGTTCAGATGGCAAAACAATTTCCAGAACTAAGAAGATATACTAGGGTTGGACCATCAACCCCGATGATAGAGCCAATCTCAATAGAGCTTGCAAATGCTGTTGTAAAACATATTGGACTAGGTCAGGATGGATCGGTACAATCAGATATTATTGGCTTGGATCGTCATGGAGTAGTTTCTATTTCAGAAGACCCCTGGTCTGCCTTTGAACACGTAGAGAGATTAGAACACATTTGTAAGATTTATCTTAGCTAGGAGTTAATATGCTAGAAGTTGTAGTTGGATGCATGTTTTCTGGAAAATCAGAGGAACTCACGAGGCGTTTACGCAGAGAAAAAATTGCAGGATTAGATGTAGTGGCATTTAAGCCGTCAATTGATAATAGATATGAGTCCGAAAAAATTGCCTCTCATTCATCTATGACTTTTGAGGCAAAAACATTTAAAAATTTTAAAGATTTAATTGAAAAAATAATGAAAATTAGGTCCCAAAATGGGGATCGATTTCCAGATGTGATTGGAATAGATGAAGTTCAATTCTTACCAAAAGATGTTGTTCCATTTATAGAAATGATTGTTAACTCAGGTTCTAAAGTTATTGTGGCTGGACTTGATATGGATTATCTTGGTAAGCCATTTGGACCAATACCAGAGTTAATGGCCATTGGTGATAAAGTTATAAAGCTTAGTGCCATTTGTGTTGCCGAGAACGAAATGGGTAAAATTTGTGGTGAGCCAGCCACCAGGTCTTATCGCTTGGTATCAAGAGATAGTGGTGACTTGGTTCAGGTGGGGGCAGCAGATTCTTATCAGGCTAGATGTAGAAAGTGTTGGGAACGTGGGAGACATGATTGATTTATCTATATGTGAAAACACATAATAAGACTGGAATGAAATATTTTGGGAAAACCTCAAGGGAAAATCCTCATTCCTATTCTGGATCTGGAAAATATTGGATTAGACATCTTGAAAAATATGGATATGATTTTTCTACTGAAATAATTGGAACATTTGAATCAAAAGAAGAATGTTCTAATTTTGCAATTAATTTTTCAATAGAAAATGATATAGTAAGATCTCAATCTTGGGCAAATTTAATAAATGAGAATGGTTTAGATGGCGCTCCAGTTGGAAATATAGTATCCGATGAAGTTAGAAGTAAGATATCAGCCTCATTATTAGGAAAACCCGCTCCAAAGAGTAGGTATATTATTAAAGAATCAAGAGATGACAGATCAAGAAGAGCCAAAGAACAAAATCTATATAGAAGATGGATTAATAATGGAATAGAGAATAAAAAAATAAAGCAGGATGATCCTATGCCAGAAGGATGGGAGTATGGAAGAATAAATTTTAAAACCAATGATTTAATTGGAACTAGAAATAAGTCTGGCAATAATACCAGAGGTAAAAAAATTTATAATAACGGTATTAGGCACGCCTATTTTTTTGAGGGAACACAACCGGACGGTTGGATTTCCGGTAAGATGGAAGGATATCAGGGTGGGACAGGATCTCACAGAAAGGGGAAAAAAGATGATAAAAAATAAAAATAATTTAAAAAAACCAAAATTAACAGAAGACAGACAGTCTTTTCGCCCATTTTTTTACCCCTGGGCATATGATGCTTGGCTCCAACATGAGCAGGCACATTGGCTTCACAGTGAAGTACCGATGTTAGAAGATGTAAAAGACTGGAAAAATAATCTATCAGAAAAAGAAAAGCATTTTCTAACTCAAATATTTCGTTTTTTTACACAGGGAGACATATCAGTAGCAGGAGGATATGTCAAAAATTATCTTCCAGTATTTCCACAGCCAGAAATTAGAATGATGCTACTTGGCTTTGCAGCCAGAGAAGCACTTCATATTGCCGCATATTCTCATCTGATAGAAACTCTTGGCATGCCAGAGTCTACTTATAATGAGTTTTTGGAATATGCTGCAATGAAGGAAAAGCATGATTATGTAGAAAGCTTTACCGAGCAGACGGAAGATACAATTGCTCAGCAAATTGCAGTATTTTCTGCCTTTACAGAGGGGATGCAATTATTTTCTTCTTTCATTATGTTGTTAAACTTTCCAAGGCATGGAAAGATGAAAGGTATGGGCCAAATTATTTCTTGGAGCATAACTGATGAAACTTTACATTCCGAGTCTATGATTAAATTATTTAGAGCATTTATTGAAGAAAATCGTCATATCTGGAAGGATGATCTTAAGTCGCAAATATATACTATTGCAACAAGGATGGTAGAGCTTGAAGATCAATTTATTGATCTCGCCTTTTCAATGGGCACAATGGAAAATCTAACTGCAGAAGATGTAAAAAAATATATTAGATATATTGCCGATAGAAGACTTATATCGCTTGGATTAAAAGGTATTT